>Ga0209404_10000232_pt1 | contig 45656 bp, 29 predicted proteins | sample TroAtlMetagenome_2_FD_187447 | JGI IMG/M metagenome (GOLD analysis project Ga0209404, IMG submission 187447) | Marine eukaryotic phytoplankton communities from Atlantic Ocean - Tropical Atlantic ANT8 Metagenome (SPAdes) (version 2) | ecosystem: Environmental > Aquatic > Marine > Oceanic...
ACACCTGGTTCCGCGGCGAGGACCTGATTTTTAGCGCCTATTACGTCTATGTTCGTCGTAAAGATTAATAACAGTTTTTAGGGAACTTTGGGCAAGCAGATTACGTCTAAACCCCTAATGTGACTTGGATATGAAGAAGGCCTGTGCAATTGACACAAATATGACACAGTTTGAAACGGTGGTGAGCTCATTCCAGGCATTATCAGCCGAGGATCAGCTTAGTCTGATATGGAAGCTTCTCTCACTTAGGAGCACAAGCGAGGCTGAAGGTGAACTAGGTGCGATCGCCAAAGTCAAAACTGTAACTACAATTTGGTAACTCTGAGACTTTCGATTTGGACAGGAATATTCAGTCATAAACATCGCTGAACAGTTTTCAGCGTTGCGCCATATGAAATGTACTAAGTTTCATCGGTTTAAACAATGACATTCATGAACAATTCGTAAACCTCGCTGAATGATCTTGAAAAGATAGCAAACCGTACCGTCACTGTACCGTCACGACTTCACCCTGGAAAAACAGTGGTTTCCGAAATTCGGATTACTCCAGCTTCCGCAGGATCTCTTCCTGAATAGACACCATCTTCCGCACCAGTTCTCCCTGCAGTTCAAGCTGTTGTTCGAGCTTGATCAGGAACTCGCGAGGAGATGTGATCACAGGATCCAACTCCCGCCTCGCGCGACATCGTGGATAGATGGGTGGTATCACGGACCGAGATGGGGGATGCGGATGCGGCTCCCCTCCAAACATTTGCCCTCGCCCTCAGCCGCTTGGTAAACTAAAGGCTTCTGCAAACAAACCTTCACCTCTACTAGCAACACCATGTCTGACTTTGACCCTTATCACATCTGGCTTGGCATTCCTGTAACGGAAAGGCCGATTTCTAAATACCGCATGCTTGGGCTTACGGATTTTGAAGTCGATAGGAACGTGATTAGTGCCGCAGCTGCGGCCGCCAGAGCGTGGAAAAGTAACGTCCCACGACGATAAACGGGAATTGTACAAATAGTGTGCATAACGACGAAGGAGCTACATTCAATGAATCGCATCAAGCTAACGCTCTTGAGCCTCGCTGGTTTTCTCTCGCTTTCACAATTCGTATTTGCCGAACCGCTCGCAATTCTCAACCTGCCGGGTTCCGGAACGGATCCCACCGCGATTGATTTCGAGAATCTGCCGCGTTTGAAGGGCACACACGCGATTATCAATCAGGTCGCGTACTCGCCGGATTTCAAGCCCGGCGAGAAGCTCGAAATGAACCGAATGCGGGTCAACCTGCACAACTACCTGATTCACCACGACGGCAGATTCTGGTGTATTTGGAGCGACGGACCCAAGGTTGAGGACTGGCCGACGCAGGAAGTGAAGTATGCAACGAGCGAAGACGGCCTGAACTGGAGCAAAGTCGGATCGGTCACCGGGACGCCGGACGAACCACATGCCTTCATATCGCGTGGGCTGTGGGTTCGCGACGGTAAGCTGCTCGCACTCGCTGCGCACTATCGTGACAAAGGAGCGTTCGGCGTGAACAAGGAACTCGAATTGTGGGCCTATGGCTGGAATTCGGAAGCGAAGAAATGGGAGTTCGTTTCCAAAGTGTATGACAACGCGATTAACAACTTCCCGCCCCAACTGCTTCCAGACGGCAACTGGATTCTGACTCGGCGCGATTCTCGCTTTAACGTCACGATTCTGATCGGTGGCAAAGACCGGCTCGACAACTGGCGTGAGCATCGCGTCGTCGATCTGACCGAAGTGAAGGGGTTTCGCCCCGACGAACCAATCTTCTGGCGGATGCCGGACAACAGCCTGAACGCTCTGTTTCGCGACAACGGCGGCTCGCGGCGACTGTTCCACGCGACGTCTCGCGATCTCGGTAGGACGTGGACGACGCCCGTCCTGACGAACTTTCCCAACTCGACGAGCAAGATATATTCCACGGAAACGAGCCGTGGTTACCGCGTTATGGTCTCCAACGCGAACCCGAAGTGGGGTCGTCGTGAGCTGCATCTGTCGGTCAGCAGGGACGGCAAGCACTTTACGCGCATGGCACGAGTCGATGTTCCAGCTCCGCTGGCACCGAAAGGCTTTGAAAGTATCTGGAAGAAGTTCTCTTATGGAATCGCCAGCCTGCAGTACCCGCACGTCATCGAACACGACGGATATCTGTGGATCGCTCTGTCTCGATGTAAACTGCAGACAGAAATATTCCGAGTCTCGTTGGATTCGGTGGATGAGTTGCTGAAATGAAACAGGCTTTGATTGTTTTTTCGGTCGTCGCGATGGCTGCAGCGGCCAATTATGGAATAAGCGGTTCATATCGACGGTTTTCTCAAGAAACGATAAACGTTTATCAAATCTGCAACTGCAAGTGGGCGATGAGGGACTACGGCAGAACGACGCAACCGGGTTTAATTACAGGTTGAAAACCACTGCTAAGAAATCCATGGGGGCTCAGGTGGGGGCAAAAATATCGCTCAGTCAGGTCGTGGCCTGTCGGAGGATTTGCAGTGAGACTTATTTCACAGTGATTTCGTTCAAATTTCCTGTGTTGGAAGCGAAGCTGTCCGTTTCGACTCCAAGGTTCTGTAGCATGGTCACGAACAGATTGCAGAGTGGCTGGTTGCGCTCGCGGCTGAACGCGAGGTGTTGGCCGTGGCGGAAGCCGCCGCCGGCCAGCAGGATGGGAAGATTGGTGGTGTCGTGAATGTTCGCGTCTCCAAGATTGCTGCCGTAGAGAATCATGGTGTTGTCCAAAAGTCGCTCACCATTCTCGGGCTTAGCTGCGAAGTCATCGATGAGTTTTCGCAATTGTATGAGATGTTCCCGGTCTGCGGCCTCAAGCTGCCGCAACTTCTCCTCGTTCTGGCCGTGATGGCTGAGATTGTGGTAGGTGGTGGTTGTCTCTTCCTGATTAGGTAGGCGTAAGACCGGAGCGCGGAATGAATCCACGATCAGCGTAATGATGCGGGTCGAGTCGCTCTCGAAGGCAAGCTGTGTCATGTCGAGCATGAGTTGAAGCTGATCGAAGAATCGTTTGCTGTCGCCGATGTCCGCAGGCGGAGTTCGGTTCGTCTGCGGCTTCGGTCGCTGCTCCCATTCGCCGGCAGTAAGCAGACGCTGTTCCACCTCGCGCACCGAGGTGAGGTATTGATCGAGTCGCTCCCGGTCCGCGGCGGGCAACGTGCGGTTGAAACGCTTGGCTTCGAGGTTGAGCGTGTCCAGAATGCTGCCGCGGCGGCGAAGACGATCGAGTTGACGTTGCACGTCGCCGGGGGCGCCCTGAACAAACATCTTCCGAAACACGTTCGCCGGGCTGGTTTCAGGTGGAAGCAGGACTCCGTCACGTGTAAACGAGAGGCTGCGTTTCGCCGCCTCACTCGGTCGAGTGACGCCCAGATTCAGTGTGCGAAATCGCGTCGACTGGGGAAGTTGTTCGGCTGCGAATTGGTCCAGTGAGACCGTGTTGCGAAAGCCGAATTTGAACGCGCCCGGGGCGGCTGTAAGGAAGCAGTTGTCGGTGCTGTGCGCGCCATCCACGCCGGGATGGGATAGACCGCTGAAGACGGTGAATTCGTCGCGCACGTCCGACAACAATTCAAGATACGGCGAGGGCTTGTAGTCTCGCCCCATTCCTGTCGGCGCGAAGTACTTCGGAAGGAGACCGAGGTTGTTGACGATCACGAGCATACGCCGCGGTGCCACGACCGGTGTCGCCGCGCGGACCAAAACCGGACGCATGCATTCCAGTGCCGGCAGGGCCAGACTGACACCCATACCCCATAGGAATGCACGACGCGGCAGATGTGATGAGGCGGTGGAAATGTGTGGTCCGTTCATTGATTTACCATCCCTTGGTTTGCTCCCAAAAAGATCCTGCTATTTATCAGCGCCATCATCAGGTCGCGTACGAGGTAATCATTGTTGGCGCAGGCATCCAGTATTGACTCGATCTCGGCCCGATCTCCGAAGCGAACAGGCGTGCCAGTGGCGTAAACTGTGAACTGGTTGAGAAGATTGCGAGCGAGTTGGCGCGAGTCGTCCCGTAGCAGAGCCTTCAGGTCGTGGATATTGTCAAACCGGCGACCATCGGTGAGCCTACCGCTGGCGTCCACTTTCGATGCGATCGTGTAGCTGAAATCGTGGCCGGCGCGGTCGATGCCGGACACGCGTCCTCCTGTTTCCAGGCCGCGATAGTGTTCGCGCCATGCGCCGAAGACATCGAAGTTTTCCAGCGCAAGACCCACGGGATCGAACTTTGCGTGACAGCCAGCGCATGTTTTTGATGCGGTGTGTTTGGCAATCAGTTCCCGAATGGTTTGCGCGCCACGGATGTCAGGTTCTACGGCAGGGATACCTGGAGGCGGCGGTGGTGGCGGCTGGCCGATGAGGCGGTCCATGATCCAGACGCCGCGTAGCACAGGCGAGGTGCTGGTGCCGTCCGCAGAAAGCTTCAGAACGGACGCCTGCGTTAGCAAGCCGCCATAAGGGCTGCTCCTCGGCAGGTCAACACGCTGCAAGTTCGATCCTTTCACCTCGTGCAGTCCGTAATGCCTTGCGAGGCGATCGTTCACGAAGGCAAAGTCTGCGTCAATCAACGAATGCGCGGGAAGATTTTCGCGAATCATCGTCGCGAAAAAAGTCCGGGTCTCACGGCCCATCGACTCGACAAGGTAATCATCCAGCCGATACTCCGGATAAAGGCGAACGTTGGGGTCATCCCGGCGCAGCTCGCTCAGGTTGAGCCAGCTATTGGTGAAATGTCTGACGAAGTGATCAAAACCGTCGCCCGCTATGAGACGTTGCGTTTGTGCTCGAAGCGTCGCCGGATCGCGCAGTTTCTGGTCCTGAGCAAGCATGATTAGTTCTGCATCGGGACGCGAGTTTGTTAGAAAATGCGATAGTCGGTTGGCAATCGTGAAATGATTGTCGCTCGTCATCGGCTCGCGCAGGTATAGAAAAAGATTGGAGCAGAGAAACGCCTGATAACCGGACTGTAAGGCCACGGCGAGCGTCTCGCCGCTGTTCAGTTCTCCGAGAATAAGTTCCTCGAATGGTGCGATGGCGTCCTCCGGCACGGGCTCACGCGCGGCAAGCTCGATGAAACGGCGTAGAAGCCGTTTGGCTTCTGCCTGCGGATTATCTGATTTCACTTCAACGCCAAGGTCATCAAACAGCACCCGATGCGAGGCGGGAGGCCACGTTTCTGGCGAGAGAGGACCTTCAATCTCGAGCCATCGGAAAGCGACGCCCGGCTGCCCGCCTTCCGGGAAGGGTGGGTAACGGTAGTACCCCGTTTTCCCCAGTGCGTCGATCTGTGGTGAGGGCAGGCCAAGCAGTCCGTATTCGATCGTCTCCCCCTCCTGCAGGTACACGACTGTTTCGTAGACACTTTGCTCAGGCAGAATGTCGATGATGCCGCCCGTGGGTCGTACGTTCTCAGCAATGTCGTGGTTGGTTGGTTTGCGGGCACGAAACGTCATCGGCACCGAACGCGTGCCGATCTGCAGAACAAAGTCTTTCAGTTGCACCACAGAACGTGCGGAGAAACGAACACGGTATTCCCCCGATGTGTGAGCGATCACTTTGTCGGGCCACAGTGCGTATGGCCATCCGGGTGATCGAAACAGAGCCAATTCAACCGATGGATCCGGTTCATTTGTCTGCCCTTTCGGTGGTGATCTTAATTCCAGGTCGATACCTTTTGAGTCACGAGTAAAGAATAATGATTCCCTGCCGCCAGCGAGGTACCATTTGGAGGCCAACTGTTTGCCTTCGACACGGAGTTTTTCCACCGGTGGTGGATCCTTGGTGGAAACGATGGCTGAAGAAAGAGCGATTTCCACTGCATCGAGATACGCCATGAGTTGCAGACGCGACATGTCGAGCGAGCTGGAAACCTTGTCGCAATGATGGCTTTGGCGGTCGTGAGGCAAACGGTCGAGAATGTCGAGATGCGGAAGGTGTAGGAGGTCACGCAGGTTCTGTTGGAACTCGATGCGGTTCAGACGACGCATCGGACCTCGCCCGCTTGTGGCAATTTTCGCGAGGTCTGCTGCCGCGAGAGGACGGCGCAAAGCCGTGACCATCAATGCTCTTTCAGACTCGGGCAAGTCATTCGGCGTGGGCGGCATCTCCCCCTTCATAATGCGATCGTGAATTTGAATCCAGCGATCCTGTGTGGCGAGATCGTCAAGGTCGAAAGCCAGCGAAGTCAGGTCCAAGTTACCTTTCTTGGACGAACCGTCGTGGCAGCCAACACAGTTCCGCTCCAAGAGTGCAGCGGCTGGCGCTGGAATCTCATCGGCATGCAGCACCGATGTGGCGAGCAGTAGGCCAATAAAGAGTGAGAACGTGGATTGCATGATGGGATGCATTCGGGTGCCTTTTTCTGCGCCTTCTCACAAGGGGATGTCTTGGGAAATCCGTTTCGCTGATCGCCACACAATTCGTAGATCGCATTTGCTTTGATGGAAGGGGCAAGAACTGCTTCTTGCCACAGTCAGTATACCAAGCCCGCGCCAACTGCGATGTCGTAGGGTCAAAAAACTCTCGCTCGCCACGCAGGATTTCGAGTTCGTGCAAGGGACGGATGGGACGAGATATTTATCATGCAATCCAAGCACACAGCCTCATTGCAACGTTCACAATCCTTGACTTTGTGGTCCGGAAAAGACAATTTACAAACGCCACATGCGTAATACGAATCACTCACGTCTTATCTCATTGTGTCTTGTTAGATAACCATTTTCAGTATGGCCGCAGGCCGCGTTCAAACATTGCGGCCATTACCATTTCACTCGAAAATCACTCTGGGGCTATCAACTGCAATTGACACAAATATGACACAGAATGGTGGGCAACAGAGCTGCACGGAGTCACCGGAGGAATCAGAAAAGGCTAGTATGCAAGTGTCTGCACTTCTGTGCAACCTACTACAAACTAGCCAAGTGCCCCCACTAGGACTCGAACCTAGAACCCTCTGATTAAGAGTCAGATGCTCTGCCAGTTGAGCTATAGGGGCTGAGTTATCTATCCTAACCCAAAGCAATAGACCGGCAAGGGGTTATCGATTTCTCCAACTATTCGTCTTCCAGGGCCATTCCTAACTGTCCCATCTTGCGATAGAGATTTGAGCGATGTAACCCTAATTGCCTTGCTACCTCAGACATATTGCCACGACACTTTTTAATCTGATTGCGAATCAAATCAATCTGAAAGTCACGTGTCGCATCATTGAGGGTTCCGTGATAACTTCCCGCCGTGCCATGGTCGGCTTGCGTACTGGCAAAGGTTAAGTCCTCCGCATCCACCCGCCCTGAGTCACTTAGGTAGATAATTCGCTCAATGATATTTCTTAATTCACGAACATTCCCGGGCCACGAGTGAGCCAACAGACGTTTGCGGGCACCCGCTGATAATTTTGGTGCTTTCCGCCGGGCGCGAATCGATAATTCTTTTAGGAAATACTCTGTCAGCAATAGAATATCATCACCTCGGTCGCGCAGGGCTGGCATCTCGACTGTCATGACATTTAATCGATAGAACAGATCTTCACGAAATTGTTTTTCGCGAACCATTTCTCCAAGATCCTGATTCGTTGCAGCGATGACTCGTGCATCCGTGTGAATCGGAGTGGAACCTCCCACTCGTACGACCACTTTGTCTTCCAGTACCCGCAATAATTTTGCCTGGCCAGACAAACTCATGTCACCGATCTCATCGAGCAGTAACGTACCTCGACTTGCCAGCTCAAATTTTCCCTCGCGATCTTCCCGAGCATCCGTAAAAGCTCCTTGAACGTGGCCGAATAATTCGCTTTCCAGCAAAGATTCGGAAATCGCTGCACAATTAACAGCAACTAACGGTTCATTCCGTCGATCGCTTTTAAAGTGCAATAATTGGCTGACGACTTCTTTCCCGGTTCCATTCTCTCCCAAAATCAAAACAGCCAGATCAGTGTTCGCGATGCGGTCTAGCGTCGTACGCAAAGCGACAATTTGAGGGCATTCACCAATCAAGGAAACTCCCTCTGCAGCTTGCTCGGCAATCAGACTGCGACTGGCAATAATTTGTTCGACTTCTTGCGCTTCTTCCAGTGCAGAGGCGACGTGACTGGCCAGATCTTCAAGAGCTTTGAGGTCCGAAGAGGAAAAGGTACCGTCTTTTTTATTGAGTACTTCGAAGGCACCGATCACTTCCCCGTCGCGGTCACGCAGAGGGCAACAGATAAGATTGTTGGTCGTGAAGTCGAGTTTGTTATCGACTTCCCGATTGATCTGTTCTTGTCCTTCCACTTCGTCAATCCGCATCGAGTACCCGGATTGGATCACTTCTCCAACGACCCCGGCATCATCTGGTACGCGGAGTTCAGTCCCGACAATTCCTAACGCCGGTCGAGCGACCAGCTGTTCATTTTCTTTGTCCCAAAGAAACAGACTTGCACGTTCAGCACCCAGTAATTCGGTTGACGCTTCCACGATCTCCAGAACTAATTGGTCTGTCTGCTTAATCCCATGCCACTGAGCTGCAATCTTCAAAATGGTCTCTGTTCGCAGGGATCGATCCTGTAGCTGTTGGTAAGAATGCCATTGGATGATACCGCTTAGCAATGCAGGAAAGATTTCGCCAACCTCTTTTAACGCAATTTCGGTATCAGCGATTCGAATGCTGATACAGTACTGCTCAGGACTATCCTGAGAAGGGTTGCGTTGAGAGAAGCTCAACCAAGCGTCGTTCCCGACGATCTCCGTAGACTCTAAAGACTGCTGAAGAACGGACTCAGGTGGATTCGCATCACCTCGTCGACCTAATTCAACACATCGAATTCCGTCGACGACTTGAATCACGCAGCCCTGACTCCAGCTCTGACTCGCAAGAATCTCAGCAACTTGCTGAGGGTAGCTTTTATCCGTAATTGTAAGCTTTAGTAATGCATTATTCATAATAAACCCCTGTTATCAATATGATACACAAAAAGGGAGGCGTGGTGTAGTCAAAATGACAAAAAGTGAGGTATTTTTGATAGGATTTTATTGAAGGTGTCCTGGGACAGAGCATCGTTACGGTTTCTTTGTTAGGCTGTAGCTATACGTCCTGTTTTGTAGTGGAAAGCAAACGATGATCAATTTGAATTTGGGGCTTACGGTAGATTCATTGGCCGGACTGTTGGAGAAATTCTGGCAGGTTTCAGGAGAGAAGATTACCAAGCTGGAAGCAGAACGTGCTTCTGATGCAGGGACTCCTGTTTTCACGGTGGAGGGGCAATATATAGCTCAGGGCTGGACGGAGTGGACTCAGGGATTCCAATTTGGTTCTTCCATTCTTCAGTACGACGCCACGGGGGATTCAGAATTTCTGGACAGCGGTCGTCAAGCAACCGTGAATCAAATGGCATCGCACGTTACCCACTTCGGCGTTCACGATCATGGCTTTAATAATATCAGTACCTATGGAGCCCTGCGTCGACTCATGCTTGAAGGACGACTCCCCTATAACCAATGGGAATTGAACTTCTATGAAATGGCACTCAAGAGTAGTGCTGCCGTGCAAGCTTATCGTTGGTCGGAGACGGTGGATGGCGATGGCTTTATCTTCTCCTTTAATGGCCCGCATTCACTCTTCTGTGATACCATCCGTAGCCTTAGGAGTTTGTCGATGGGGCATGTACTAGGCCATGACCTGATGCATGAAAACGATGAGCGAGTTTCCTTGCTTGATCGTATGCTGCAGCATGCTCGTGCGACTGCCCGCTACAGCGTTTACTACGGGGAAGGTCGTGATGCCTACGACGTATGGGGCCGAGTGGCTCATGAAAGTATTTTCAATGTAAATGACGGACGATATCGTTGTCCGGGTACTCAGCAGGGATATTCTCCGTTCTCGACCTGGACGCGTGGACTTGCCTGGATTATGGCAGGTTATCCTGAACAATTGGAATTCCTCGCCACCATCGAGGATGAAGAATTAAATCTTTATGGCGGTCGGCTGGAGCTTGAGTCGATGATGCTGAAAGCTGCCCGGGCAAGCTGTGATTTTTTCATTCACCATACTCCAACCGATGGTATCCCTTACTGGGATACTGGAGCACCGGGTCTTCCGCAGATTGGGGATTACCTGAATACAACCTCGGATCCATTTAACAATCACGAACCGATCGACAGTTCCGCTGCTGCCATCGGGGCACAGGGATTACTTCGGTTGGGAAAAATTCTTAACGAACGAGGGGAAGACGGAGATAGTTATATTCAAGCAGGTTTGGTAAGTGCGCAATCTTTGCTGAGCGAACCGTATTTGTGTTCAGATCCAAGCCATCAGGGACTTTTATTGCATAGTGTTTATCATCGCCCTCGGGGTTGGGATCATATGTCTCACGAATCTCAGGTCCCTCGCGGGGAAGCATGTATGTGGGGGGACTATCACCTTCGTGAACTTGCTTTATACCTGCAGCGTCTGCTGGATGACGGCCCGTATTACACTTTTTTTTCAGCGCACTCCGAAGCATAACAACTCTTTCGCTAACTTTGAGTAGGTACCCCCATGCGTTTCTTTTCATTTGTCGTCGTAGGATTATTTACATTCTTAATCGGTGCCGCGCCGAACACGACCCACGCCAAAGTGGAGAAATTTGAGATAACGAGTAGAACTTCGTTCGCTGAAGGAAGAAAGTTTGGGGAGATTGGAACGTATGAATTGTTACGCGGCAAAGTTTACTTTTCATTAGATCCGGCCCTCCGACAAAACAAACAAGTGGTCGATCTTGAATTAGTGCCACCTGATTCAGATGGGCTCGTTCGCTTTTTTGCTGATTTGGTCATCCTGACTCCCACGAACCCTGCAAAATCAAGCGGGGCAGTCCTCTACGATGTCAACAATCGTGGCAATCTGCGAACGTTGGATTTTTTCAACAATGCCAAAGGCGGAAATAGTCTCGACACGAAAGCGCATGCTGGCAACGGTTTTTTAATGAATCATGGCTGGACGGTAATCTCCAGCGGTTGGGACGGAGAATTGCTTGCGGGCTCTTCTCGTTTAAAGCTCTATCCGCCCACGTTAGGTAAAGACATTACCGGATTGGTTCGCTATGAATTCACGCTTGGGGAAGGAAAGGAAGCGGGTAGTATTACAGGAATCGGGCACGGTGCATTTCAATATGATGACACAAAGCTTAGTGCGGCGACGCTGACAAAGCGTCCTCATGCTCGTGCTGCACGCATTCTCATTCCCCGTGCACAATGGTTTACGGAAATTACGGAAACGAAGAACCCGCAGCCAGGCGATCAAAAAAAGATCGAGCTCCACTTAACCACGAAAGGAGAGCAGGGGCAAATCTATGAACTTATTTATCAGGCTCACTCGCCACAAGTGCACGGTACATGCTTCACTTCAGTGCGCGATTTAATAGATGCTGTGAAGACGGGGAAGGGCAAAGGGAATCCGCTTCAAATCAATGGGAAGTCGTTTCTAAAACGGGCCCATGCCTTTGGGATTTCACAGGCCGGTCGCTACTTGCGTGAATTTCTTTATTCCGGATTCAATGAATCAGAATCCGGAACCAAGGTCTTTGATGGTCTGCTCCCTCACGTCTCAGGAGGTGGAATGGGCTCCTTCAATCACCGCTTCGCTCAGCCAACACGATTTTCCGGGCAGCGGCTCAATCATGACTATCCGGTGGATCGGTTTCCGTTCACTTATGATCGCCAAAAACATCCGTTTCGGGATCTGAAAGATGGATTACTAACGCAAGCGAAAGAGAGTCGCACTGCACCCAAAATTGTTCACACGCAATCAAGTTCGGAATACTGGCATCGCGCCGGATCTCTTACTCATACCGATCCCTTAGGTGTGCAGGATACTCGAATTCCCCGCAATGTTCGTCTGTATACTTTCGGCGGTACTCAGCATGGCCCGGCGAAATACCCTGCTTCGAGAGGGAATGCTGCTTACCCTAAGAACCCGGCCGACTTTCGCCCATTAATGCGCAGCATCCTCTTGAAACTAGATGGTTGGGTGCAGGGACAGTTGATGCCGGCTAGTGTATACCCCACCCTTCGTTCGGGGACACTTGTGCATTGGGAGCAACATTCAGTGGGATTCCCGGAGTTACCGGGAGTTAGCTATCCAACCGTCATCCATCAGCCGAATGATTGGTATTACGGAGTGAACTGGGAGTTGAACCAAAGCGAAGTTCAGATTCATCCGCCGCGGATGAGAAATGACTATCGTGTGTTGGTACCTAAAGTCGATCTGGACGGTAATGAAATTGGTTGTTTACAGCCACCGGAAGTTGCGGTGGCATTAGGGACCTATGCGAGTTGGAATTTGTACCCCGAAGTGCATCCTGCTCATCCGGATCTTGTTGGACTTTCCGGAGCCTTTTTTGCTTTTGAAAGAACAAAAGCCGCCCGTGAAGAGTCAGGTGATCCACGGCTGTCGATTCGGGAAAGATATTCGACGCAGCAGGAGTATATTTCATCCTTAGAAGCAGCCTGTAAGCAATTATTAAAGCGTGGCTTCTTGTTGGATTCGGAAGTCCCCGTTCTATTAGAGAAATATGGCAAACGTTATCTAGACCTAACCGGCTTGCCGAAAAATTGAATTGGTTGAAAACTCAGGACAAGCATGGCAGTATGAGGAATTCTTGGGTTCGAAATCTTTATCGTGAGCGACAGCATTTATTGTTGCTGGTCATCCTTGCCATGACCGTGCTATCGGTAGTTGGCTTTCAACGCTTCTCCTTTGATAACGAGGCACGGGGACTGTTTCGTACCAACGATTCAACGTTCGAGGAACTGGAACAGATTTTTGAGCAGTTCCGGCCGGATGAAAACGACTGTCTGGTGGTATTGAAGAGACCTGATTCGACTTTCTTTAACGACCGTCACGTGGGCCAAATACAACGACTAGTGGCCACACTGGAAGAAGATTCGCTGGTGAGTCACGTTGTCTCTGTCTTTAGCCCGGAAATGATGATCTGTGATCCGTTGCCACGCCCGTTAGTGCCTCCGGTTGATACAGAAGGCGTCGATTGGAATAAAGTTGAAAGAGAAGTTTTGAGTCATCCGATTGCGGGGGGTAATCTGATTACACCTAACGGACAATCGATGTTGATGGTTATTCAACTCGGTGATGATGATTTACTGGTCAGTGATTATCAGCCGACGGTTGATCATCTGCAACAAGTGATTTTTGACTGGAGAGAAGAGACGGGGCTCCAAGCTTATTTGACAGGTCTTCCTCCGGTTCGAGTTGAGATCTTTCGTTCCATCAAGACTGATACATTCAATCTGATGCTGGCGGGTGCATGCGTCGCTGTATTCATTGCCTTGGTCGCGTTTAGAAATTGGGCGTTAGCGTTCATGGCGGTGGCGGGGGCTGGCGTTGGAAGTTTCTGGGCTTTAGGTTTGTTGAGCTTAATTGGTGTGAAGATTAATCTGATCACCACGATTTTGCCTGTACTGGTGGTGGTGATTGGATTAACCGACGCTGTACACCTGGTGTTTGACTTTCGGGAATCACGAGTGCGGGGTATTAAACCTTCCCGTGCAGCCTGGCTCGCGGTTCGGCGACTGGGGACCGCCTGTGCTTTTACATCGATTACAACGGCGATCGGATTTGGCTCATTGAGTGTCAGTAGTATTGAGGTCATTCGCCAATTTGGGGTCACCTGTGCGGTGGGGACACTCATTACTTTCATGGCAGTGTTACTCGTGGTGCCCTGGCTGGCATCGACGAAATTAATTGGCGGAGCCTATTCTGGCCGAGTCAGTCGGGATTCAGTTTGGCTTAAGCAATTCTCCCAATCCTATGCCGACCTTCTGTTAAAGTACCGTTATCTCGTCTTAGGAATATTTGGAATCCTCATGGTCTGGATGGCCATGACTGCAAAGAGGCTGTATCCGGACAGTAATATTGCAGAGTCGATTCCCAGGGGAAGTGAAGCCGAGGTTGCTTTGAGGGAAGTAGATCAGCAATTTGGTGGGATGCTCAGTTCGATCGTCTTGGTTCAATGGGACCCCACTCGGAAAGATTTACCCGAGCCGTATGGTGTGTTGCGGTCGGTCAAAGAAGAAATTGATCGAGAACCTGCGATGATGAATCCGATGTCGATTCTAAATTTCAATGCAGTGGTGGATCAGAGTCCTTTAATTTCATTGCCGAAGGTGATTGCAGAACAATGGTATCGTCCTGATTTAGGACGAGCGATAATGGTGGCTCGTTTGGCCGATCAGGGAATGCATTATCACCGTCGGGTACTCGGGAAATTTCGTGAACGCATGGCCTTTTTACAGACGCGTCACAGTGGCTTTAAAATCTCTGTTTCTGGTTCTGCCGTTGTCGCTTCCCGAAATCTTTCCACGATGATCAATGATCTGGTGAAGTCACTGGTAATCGCAGCAGCAGTCATTATGGCCGTGCTAACGGTGATGTTTCGTTCGATCAAAATGGGGCTGGTCAGTTTGCTTCCAAATTGTCTGCCACTGTTATTTACGGCGAGTTACTTAGTGTGGACTGGTGAGCCGCTGCGATTGACAAGCGTTTTATTATTTACCGTTAGTTTAGGTATTGCTGTTGATGACACGATTCATTTCCTCGTTCGGTTTCGTCGCGAGCAAGCTGAAGGTAAAACGGTCGATGAGTCGATCCGTAACTCGATTACCTCGGTGGGAGCTGCTCTTGTCGTCAGTACACTTGTGTTAGTTGCAGGGTTCTCTGCGAGCGCTATCAGTGTAATGCCACACAGTCAGTTGTTTTCCAAGTTAGCATGTATCTCCGTCGCGATTGCTTTTGTTGGAGACATGGTTTTGTTGCCGGTTATCTTGCGTGTAGCTTACCGGGACAAAGCAGCAGATCGCGAATGAGACGCTCAATTGTTGGGGGTCTCTTTCACGTCCGGATAGGCTGTGCTACATTGACATCAACAGCATAAAAAGCCGTTTAACGAGATTAATTCACCTCGAACATTTCAATATTTTCAGGAGAGAATAAGCCATGCTAACAGTTGGCGATAAGTTTCCAGAGTACAGTGTAAAGTGCAATGTAGGATCAGATCCGGAGAGCCTTAAAGGGTTGACGAATGCTGACTATGATGGGAAATGGGTTTGCTACTTCTTTTACCCAAAGGACTTTACTTTCATCTGCCCTACAGAAATCGCTGAATTCAATACTCAGCTCGCAGAATTTAATGACCGTGACTGCCAAGTTGTTGGTGGTAGCACTGATAATGAATACTGTCACCTGGCATGGTGTCAGTCTCACGACGATCTAAAAGATTTGGCTTACCCATTAATTGGTGCTCAGCGCCTAGCTCACGATCTGGGTATTGTTGATCCTAACGCTGACGTATGTCTGCGTGCGACCTTCCTGGTAGATCCAAACGGTGTGGTTCAGTGGTCCAGTGCTAATGCTTTGAGTGTGGGCCGGAATGTCAATGAGATCCTGCGAGTTCTGGACGCGATTCAGTCCGATGAATTGTGCCCCTGTAACTGGAAGAAAGGTGAGCCAACGCTATAAGCGTTTGACTCTAAAGCGTGATGACACAAAAAAAACCTGCCTGACAATTTGTCAGGCAGGTTTTTGTCGTTCTTTTTGAGGCCTACTCGGTGGGAGCGGTCGTTGCTTTGAAGGAGACGGTTTGGGTTTGAGTCTCAGCCTTAGGATTCAGTTTAATGGCCTCCGTGAAATCAGCCACAGCTTCATCTTGCTTCCCGTTTGCTTTGTAGGCCAGCCCACGGTTATAAAATGCTTGGGCCCATTTAGGCTTTAGTTCGATCGCGATTGAATAATCAGCGATTGCTTTTTCATTCTTGCTTTGGCTGGCAAAGATGTCTGCCCGACTCATGTAGGCTCGAGCGTGGTCCGGATTAGCGCGAATTGTCTCGGTGAAATCTTTTACCGCCGCATCGAATTGTTGTGTGTTGTTATAGATGATGGCCCGATTGAAGTAGGCGTCCGGATTGTCAGGATTCAGCTTGATGGCTTGTGTTAAATCCGTAATCGTCTTGTTTATCTTCCCTTGATTGGCGAAAGCAACGGCCCGATTGTTATAAGCTTCGACGAATGCAGGATTGATGCGAATCGCTTCACTGAAGTTTGTAATGGCGATATCAATATTACCCTGATTGGCGTACGAGACTCCTAGTCGATTGTGAGCTTCGGCGTGATCGACATCTAATTGGATCACGGTGCCATAATCGGCGATTTCATTTGCGATGTGTTTTAGTTTTCCATGAGCGATCGCTCGTTTGTAATAGGCATCCACTTGGATGGGATCCAATCGGATTGCATGGCTATAACATGCAATTGCAGTATCGAGATCGTTCTTTTCAAAGAAAGCATCACCCTTTTCAATTTCCAGAAGTACTCGTTTTTCGTTCGCGGAGGATTTGGCAACAGCTTTTAGTTCCTGTTGAGCCTCCTGAGAAAGTGAGCTAGTGCCAACTTCATCGAACGTTTTTTCAATCTTGTGTTTGTCCAGTGTTCTGAACAGCGGTGCTGTTGTTAGCACATCTTCAAAAGGAATGGTTGGTGTACCAACGCATCCGGTAAAGAGGATAGAAACGAGAGTGAGTAGGTAGCAAAAGGGATGCTTTTTCATGGTTTGATTTACCAAATACAGTGTTGTTTCTCGTCTCTGACGAGCATCATTCTGTTAGTGTGCAATGGTGGTTTAAAACGTGATTTCACGCGCAAACCTATTTTCCGCTATATGCGTTTTTCGACCGGTCCAAACGGAATCTTTAGAAAAACCGATATAACTGACATAAGCAGCACATTTTGACATTCAAACGCAAGGACCAACGCTCAATACACCCACCTAAAAGACCAAAGGTGCCTATCTTATCTAGGCGTTGCCTTATCTTGGGGGATGGAATCTCACCGTTTCAAAGGGCCTATGAACGTGTTAGATTGAAGGCTCAAGCAGCAGATTGTTAGCGATTCTGTAAATACTTATACCCGATCCGTGTTTGCCAAGGCCCTGAAGGATTCATTTGGCTTAGGGGACGATACCCGAAAGAGATAGATAACCGATGGAAAGAATTAACGAATTACGCAGCCAGATGTCGGAACCTGTGAAGGATCTCAAACTCAACCTTTCATCGGTACTGACTCAAAGTCAGGCACTATCATCCGAGGAAACCTGGGCGGTTGCTCTTTGTTCAGCTTACTTTATTCAGGATGCAAATCTGGCATCAGCAATAGAAGCTGATGCAGGAGACGCATTGAGTGCTGAGGCGAGAGAAGACGCTAAGGCGGCCGCAGCAATCATGGCGATGAATACGGTTTACTATCGTTTTCGCCATATGGTTGGCAAGGAAAGTTATTCAAAGATGCCAGCGGGCTTACGTATGAATCGTATGAGTCGTCCTGCCACGTCGATTGCTTTATTCGAACTTTGCTCCATCGCCTGTGCTGCTTTGGAAGGTTGTGAATTGTGTATCCAATCTCACGAAGCCAAATTGACTGCAGAACTCAGTGAAAATCATGTCCATGAGGCAGTCCGTATCGGAGCCGTTATTAAAGGAGCCTCTGTCGCATTGAGCTAAAGAGTGCGGTGGCGGCAACGGGATAAGTTAGAAGGATCAGCAGATGGCCTATTTTGAATCACTTCCTTACGGAATTGCTGACTTTACGACGCAGGTTGAACCAGACGATGATCGCCTGTGGGTGCCTCAGGCTGAGAATGTGTGGTTCCGTCCTCTCCATCTGAATCGTACATCGGGGCAGTGGGTTAACCTATTGAAGGTGCGTAAGGCTGGCGTGCTCAGTCGTCACCGCCATCCGGCTCCTGTGCACGGATATGTGATTCGTGGTAGCTGGCGTTATCTTGAGCATGACTGGGTGGCGACACCGGGAAGTTATGTTTATGAACCTCCGGGAGATGTCCATACGCTTGTATGTGATGAAGGTGTCGAAGAAATGATCACTCTGTTTCATATCAGTGGTGCGTTAATTTATCTGGACGAGAACCTTGAGACGGTTGGCTATGATGATGTGCACAAGAAGATCGAAATGTGTATGGAACATTTCGAAAAAGTTGGTTTAGGTGCCAGCTATGTTGAGCAGTTTATTCGCTAAGCCGAATTGGCATTACATAATGCTGTAGCCACCGTCTACAGGAAGTACGACGCCTGTAACAAACTGAGCCTGCTCTGATGACAGGAATAGTGCCGGGCCGGCAACATCGGCAGGTATTCCCCATCGATTGAGTGGCGTTCGAGCAGTGATCTCTCGGCTTCGAACTTCATCCTCATAGAGCGGCTGTGTTAATGTGGTCTTAATCCAGCCCGGGGCAACTGCGTTGACTCGTATGTGTTCCGGTGCCCAGGCAATGGCCAGACTTTTTGTGAACTGCACTATTCCCCCTTTACTGGCGCTGTAAGCGGGGACATATCCGCTGCCGAAGAAACTGAGCATGGAAGCGGTATTAATGACACAGCCCTGACTGGCGGTTAGCAGTTGCTTAGCTGCGTAGCACATTCGCATCGTACCATTTAGGTTAACATCGAGTGCTTTTTCAAAACCTTCGGCGGTATGCTCCTGATTGTCACGCAAAATGACCCCGGCACAGTTTATCAGTACATCTAAATGACTTAGATCATTGAGTAGGGTGGTGATTTGTTCCTGGCAGGTCACATCCAGGACTCGGCAATCTAAACCAGGAAACAAATTACGCGTTGCCTCTGTTTCCTCGGCACTCACGCCAGTTGCGATGACATCGTATCCGGCTGACTGAAATCCTAAGCTAATTCCCAAGCCAATCCCGCTTGTGCCACCGGTTATCAACACTGCTTTTGTCATCTTTTGCCGTCATCAAGAATTGTTGTAGCGTTTTTAATACTTCACCGTATTCCATTGTATTACTTTGTCGATTGGCTACAAAACTCTGCTGCCGATAAAATAAGTAAAGTCTTCTATGTCCCGGCTTCTGATGATCTTGATGGCATTAGGCGGACTGAATGAAAGAAAAGAGATTATGCAACTTTCTACTCACTTCGGACCAATCGCGATTCTGGATTTTCTTGAATTTTTATTTGATGATGGCGGATGTTGTTTTTTCTTAGTCGTCATTGTGATGGTGATTATTGCGATACTGGCTAGTCGAGTCAAAGCAGCTACCGATAAACCCTGCTCTGAATGCGGTCACGGGAATGAAAGAGATGCACGTTTCTGTTCAAAATGTGGGGACGCATTAGGCACTGCAAAGACTTCTAAATCCTTCTACCCAAACCTTAAATTACGGATTGCGAACTGGAAGAAATGGGGTTGGGTTTCAGAAGACGCTCATCAACGGCTGCAAGAGTTAAACGAAGCAGATGAGTTAGTCTTTCTAGGTCGTAAGCCTGAGACTCTTTCTCATATGGTGTCCCAGTCTGGGGTCGCTCCGAGCCAAGCCCCCGTGGAACCTATCGATGATGAGGGGACTACTAAGACCGCTGATGCTTCCTCCACTGTCAGTCATACTGACACACCTGCAGAAGATTCGGTAGTGGATCAGGAAAAAACGGTGATTAAGCCGGTCGACTCTGAATCCTCCCAGACTGAGCCAATGAACCCATTGGTACCCAAGCCAGTAGTACCCAAGCCAGCCGCGGCACTGCCAAAACCATCACTTCCTCGGGTGAAACCCAAATCTTCGAAGCCTTTATCTCCTCCTCCGAAACCTACGAAGTCACCGGTAAAGCCGACGATTTCCAGTCCGATAGACGCTGCCACGTCCAAGCCGATTAAAGAAGTGAAGCCTGTTGTAGCTGTACCAGTGTCTCCGCCAAAGCCGCCTCGCAGGTTATCCGATGTATTGCGGGCATTTATGGATGAAAGCAATATTAAGCTGGGTGAGTTTGTTGCCGGTTTATTGATTGTCATTGGCTCGATTGGCCTGGTGACTGCGTTGAATGCCACATTCCAAGATAAGATTCCCTATCTTTCTTCGGTGGTATTTCTGACCGTTGTAACCTTGTTCCACGTGATCGGAATTTACTCGTTCAAAAAATGGAATCTTGTTTCTTCAAGTCGAGTCATATTGATCATTGGTAATTTGTTGATTCCTTTAAATGTGCTCATGACGACCATGGGGAATACTTCCATTCAGAACAATGGAATTGTCTTCATTTTGGCGGTGCTGATTGCCGGCGTTAGTTTTGGGGCAATGAGTTTTTACTCGGCGAAATTACTATCACCACAGCGTCCCTGGTCTTTAATCATTGCCTTGATGGGGCCCTGTTTATGTCAACTAATTATAAAGCTTTATGTAACGGGTGCTGGTTTTGCGCCAACGGTGTTTAATACCAATGTATTGATTCTGTTACCTCTCGCTTTCATTAGCTTGGCGGTTCTTAGTGAACATCGTTATTTCCGAAAAAGAAAAGAAGTTTCACCGGATGATGCATTCTCGTTATTACGGGTTTTGGGCATGGGAGTGTTCTCTTTAGGTGCCTGTATCGCACTTCTGTTTGCACGAACAACGACAGAGGGTGCCATTGATCTTTCACAAACCCTTTCCAACCCATTGATGATTCTCTGTTTTATCGTCGTTTCATCAGGCATGTTGATTTATAGAAGGATTGATAGCGACGATAGTTTGAAGCTGCAAATGGCAGGCATGTGGATGGCCGTAACCGGCACGATGGGAATCGTGATCATGATGCTGCTTGCCGTACCGCATATCAACAGCATGATTACGGTGAGTTTTGTAGGTGCTGTTCTGGCTTTGATTTTCGGATATGTAACAAGAATTACTTTCCTGACGGCTGCCGGTACGCTTTGTATTGGTCTGGGGATTTGGAGTCTGTATCTACGTGGACATTATGAGAAAGACGCGCTTGAGATCGTAGAATTACGTGATTCACTAATCAACGGTATGACGTCGATTATTTTTACAATTACTGCCCTGTTGACCGGCGGCTTACATTACATCTTTGAGAGGGTGGAAAATCGTGAAAGACCAGAGTTTAGCAAGGCTGGTTATCTGGGTGTCTTAATTTTAGCCGGTGTCGGTTTGTTGAGTGCTTTTGGATCCAATTTGCCTTTCTTCACTTCTGAAAATTCTGACCTGACCTTAGCTGTCTTTTTGATTTATGCGGTCTCTGCTCTCATAGCCTCCTTATTCACTTCAAAAAAATTGGTTCATTATGTAGCAACTGGTTTGGTAATCGTCACGTCACTTAAGCTGGCCAACGCAGATTTTGTTGAAAGCTGGGGGTGGTTGCCTGAAGAAAATTGGCTGGGCCGGCTGACGGTCATGGGCTGGGCTTTCCTGACGGCTTACGTCCTGACGGTGATTGCTCAGTGGACACAGCAAAAGTCCCGCGCCGAGAAATTGGCGAAGTCCGGTCAATTGATTTCTGATTTTGAATCCAGCTGGCCATTGACGATGACGACACTTTCCTATTTTGTCGTCACGGCACTAAATTTCTTCTATATCTATCTCGAACAGCAGTCTTATCAGGTGGCTGTGGGACAAAGTCTTTTGCTGCTTGGCGTGGCAGTGATTCTGGCGATTCGGCATCGGACTGACTGGACCTGGATGTTTGTTCAGATCCAGACGATTTGCGCTATTGCCTGTATGACGACGATGATTCACACCGGTTGGGCTGAAGACAATTTTGAGTTCTGGGGATGGGGGCATCTCCGTTGGCAGATGATTGTTCTGGCGGTTGGAATGCTTGGCTGGACAGCCGTGAGGAAAGTAAGCCAGCAATCACAACACTTAAAAGATATTGTTGTGACCGACTTGATGTACGTTGATTTCTTTCTCCACGCCCTTGCCACGATGATCGTTTATGTGATTTGGGTAATTATGCTGGTTAGCCCGCTGCAAAGTGTCTACGAGAATTCGGCATTTCTTGAAAGTGCTTTACAGTTTTACGGATCCTCTTCGGTTTCTCAGTCTCAGGATTGGATACTATGGGCGCTTAATCTGCTGGCCTGGATTTGCGTGATTCCGGACAGGCATCGACGGATTTCCAGTTTCTGTGGTTTACTGACACTGAGCGCTTTACCGATTCTTGCCAGCACAAATCTGGCGTATGATTCGGCGAATGAAATCAACGGGATGGATTTAATCCATTACCTTAAATGGGGTTATGGAATCTTTGGAGTGATTGTCACTTCGTTGGTTTGTACGGATCGTTATTGGTGGCGGTCCTTAGAAGATAGATTCCCCCGCTTGATGGCCAATCAGGATCAGAAGTCGGCAGGTGACCATGCTGAATACACCTGGATGGCGCTGAGGATCGTTTCCTTCATTGCCGCTTCCTTACCGGTGGTGATATTAACGGCAGCACACTTTGCTTATACTTCTTCGGTGTCAGGAATTGGTAAGGAAGATAATCTAACGGTACTACTGCAGTCAGAACAGAATACGTTGGCCGCGATGTGGAATTTCGGCGGCCCATTCTTCTTACTAGTCATCTCAGCCTGGATCTGTGCCGTTCGTTCGCTCCGTCCGCTTTATTTAATGGCAGCCTTTCCGATGTGGGTTTTGGGTTGGATGTTTTTCAGCCTGATCCCTCTTTGGACGGATGGAGCGGATCTCAACTTTCCCACCGCTTTTGAAAGTGCAAAATGGGCATTAATCGGAATTGGGATTTACGGTTTTGCCTGGTCTGCAGCGGGGCTCAAAGCTGATGGCCAGAGACGTCAACAGCTGTTTCAAACGTCTACCGCGTCAAACTTTGTTTACTTCATCACGGCTTGCGGTGTTTGTTTATATGCCCTGGTTGTCAATCTGGATGCATTCGTGGTGATTGAAGAAGTTCGGTCTGCTGCTGAATGGGAAGGCTGGAGGCTGGCATTTGCGAATCCGTCTGCCTTTGTGTGTGTGGTGTTGTTGCCGGCGGTATGCTGGATGTTTAATCGCGTGAGTAATGGCGACCGTGGAGTGTCCTTTGTACTAATCGGTACAGTAGCTTTCAATGCAACCATCGCTCACTTAGCAGTTTCTGGAGCATCTTCGCCAGGTACGAGTGTTCTGTTCTTCCAGACAATTGGATGGATAGTCGCCATGTTTGCCTGCGTCGTCAGTTTTGCTACTCGCCTCAAACTTGGAAAGTTTAAGGCTGAATCTGAGGAATCTCACTGGCTGACAGTACGCCGAGTCCAGGGGCGTTGGGTTGGCTGGGTTTCGGCATTAGCCTGCGTGATTTACGTTGCTTTCGCGATTTTCTGGAGTATGCCCAATAGTGGAAGTGTAACTTACGACGATGGATTTCTGCTCAGCCTGATGGCTCTGGTGGTCTTGCTAAGTATTACAATGAGTCAATTGGTTCAAAATGGCACAACGATAACTATGAGTTTATTGTTGATGGTCCCTCTTGCTGTACTGGCGAGCCTGAAGCTAGTCAGTTTCACAATGGTTGATCTCGAGTCCCTAAGTTCAGGTCTCGTCGCCAACGTTCCCGAGATTCTAGAAGGGAATAATCTGCCGTTGGGACGAATGATCATCGCTGGATTTACAGTCTATGTGATTACAACCTCGTTCATCCAATCTCAATGTCAGCGTTGGCTTGGCTTCTTTGCACAGAAGGAGCAAATTACAGTCACGGTCTTACGTAGTTTGATGACACTGTGTGTCTCATTACTTGTCATCCATTCGCTTGCCGCCTTTTGGGCATTACCGCATAACCCAAATCAAGGTTGGTTTGAATTTGACTTTGAGTGGGGTATCGTTCTATTGACGCTCATTGGTCTGCAGATGAGTAGTCAGGTTTTCCGATTTGATCGACTCATTTCGTTACTTTACTTCTTTGGATTTTCAATCGCTACGACCTGTCTGATCTACCAATTTGATCCCAAAGTGAATTGGTCGCTAGCTGACAGGCAGATTTATCACTTCGCATTTTGGATGATACTAGCTGGTTATATTGCCTTTTGGGGATTGCTCTATCGATTTAACCAATTTTCAGCGGGTGTATTGGAAAAACTACGATTACCCGGAGCATCGGAGTTACTTGGTCATAACCAGCCTCGAATAGCAAGGCTCCAATTTTACCTGGGAGTCATCGTTTCGGTGGTTGCATTACTGAGTACTTTTTATCTCAGTGGCTTAGACGAAGAAGTTACCACCTATCGATATCTGGCGTCGCTTGCTCCGCTACTGGTCATCATTGGACTGGATTCCCTGCGTAATACATCTCTTGACCGATATCGCCAACATTTCACTCTTAACTTGCCGTTGCTATCTCTGACGATTTTGTTATGGGCTGGTATTAATCAGGACCTTACCAGTATTGAAAGTTGGTACCATCGCTCGGCCCGGATGTTTATAGCTTTTGCCATTCTGGGTTCGCTGAGTTATTTCACTTACCGGAAAATGAATATTCCGCGATGGAAGGCAGCGGTGGAACAGTGGTTAGCTAATGTGGCAGTTATCGCATGTGTTTCCATTTCACTATCGCTCGTGCTCGAAACAGCTATTTATTATTTTTCTCCGGGAACCCTGCACGATGTGATTGAAGGCTTTGAGTTAGTTGGAATTAGTATTGGATTGGTCTGTGCTGTTCTCACACTGGCCTATATCGGTTTACGCCCTGAGTTTGATCAGTCATCGGGAGATTATCGCATTGTCCGACCGATGATGACATTTTTGTCGATGATGTTTCTTTCAGTGTTGTTCGGTCATTTGGAAATGGTACGTTCCACAGATGGTGTTCGGTTTGCTCAAATGCTGGGATGGATTGTACTATTAGTGGCGTCATTGGTTTGGCTCACTTTAATTGTGAAACGCCAAATTGTTGTCCGGGTTGATCAAAGCCGGCAGTGGACGAATCTTGCTAATTTCGGAGGAATCTGGATTTTATGGATGACCTTCCTGTCAGCTATCCTGGTAGCCGGCTGTCTCTATTTCTTCGGACAATCTCCGGCGGAAGTATGGTTCCAGTCGTACTTGCTACACTGGTTTATTCTCTCGTTGGTTGTCTTCCTGTACTTGCTATTTTCCTCTATTCATCAGGACTCAGTTACTTCCGGATTAGCGGTGCTCCTATTTTCGGTTTGGACGATTATTTCAGTCTTTATGGTGCAGGGCGCATTCACCGAATCTGAAAATGTCTATGACGCCATTTCCCGGTTAAGTGACTCAAGCTATGTTTATCTTCGCATGATATTTGCTTCTTACTCAGTTCTGGCCTTATTGCGGTTGGTCTTCGTTCGGGTGAGTCATGTGATTACCGGATTACCAAGACAGCAGAATTCAATTATGTCGCGTTCAGCCCGTTGGCTTGCCAACTTTAGCGTCGTAAGTCTGCTCGGAGTTTCTTTGGTGGCAATGTTAGGCAAGGTGGGCGATGCAACGGCTGTTTGGATAGAGGTTCAGTATGAATGGGCAGTCCTGTTATTGCCTTTAGTCGCGATGTACTGTTGTGCCCGTTATGTCAGTTCAGAGCGTTCTTCCACGCTAAGCATTTATGCTTACGGTAGCACGCTGGTGGTCACGTTGTTGACTCTATGTTTTGAGATGGCGGATCATAATACTCATAAATTTGTTTTCTTTATTTGTCTGGCACTTGCCGTGTATCTGGCGGTTTGGGGAGTGATTTATCGTTGGCATGAGACTGTAGTGTATGGACTTGCCAAAATTGGGATTCGAGATGCCGGACAATGGATGTCTGCTAGCAGACACGTCATCGCGGGATTACAAGTTAGTTTGGGATTGATTCTTTTAGCTTGCTCATTCCTTAGCACGTTTTACCTTTCCAATGAAACAGGCATAGAAATTTATCGATATCTCTCGGCTTTGTTGCCGCTGCTGGTAGTTGTGGGGCTTGAAGTACTACGGGAAACCCCGCTCTCCATTGTTCGCCGTCATATTGTGCTGAACGCTCCCTTTGTAGCCGGAATTGTTTTATTGTGGGCTAATTTGGAACCTGGTCTTATTGATGCTAATCACTGGTATCAGCGAATTGGCAGAGTGTTCATATTGACTTCGGTGCTGGCAGTTAGCTTTGTATTTAGGCTGTCGAATTTAAGTGAGCGGAGTGAGTGGTTCGAGCCATTCCGACGCATTCGTATTAATACAACCGCGACGGCATTAGTGACGTTATTTGTGACTCTTGTGATTGAAGCTTATTTAAGACTGCAAGGTGATTTCGATCCAGTCACCTTTGAAGTGATTGGAATCGCGGTTGGTATTATTGCGATTATTATTACGCTGCTGACGGTTGGGTTGAATCCAAGCTTGAGTCCGGTCAAGCAGACAAGTTTGAAGGTTCAACAGGCATATGTCTATGTAGCTGAGATATTGATACTTGTTTTCTTCGGCCATGTTTGGCTGGGTAAGCCAAACTGGTTTGGAGCATTAGGTGAGTACTGGCCATTAGTACTCATGTTGCTCGCTTTTGTCGGCGTCTTTATTTCTGAGGTCTTCCGTAAACGGGAAAACCACGTTCTTTCAGAACCGCTTCATAATACGGCCTTTCTGTTACCAATGATTCCGATCCTGACTCTATGGATGTTTCCGTCCGAGGGGGGAGGCCTCTTTATCGGTTATCCGGAAATCTTCTTCGGTGCGGCGTTGCTTAATGTGCTAATGGCGTGTTTGCGACGATCGTTCTTGCATTCCGTGATTGCAGCAGTAGCCGGCAATGCCAGTTTATGGATGTTCTTTACTTCCTCCGATTCCTTTTCGTTTGCTGATGATCCTCAGTTTTGGGTGATTCCACCGGCTATATCGATGATCATTGTTGCTCAGATATTTAAAGAAAAACTGACCAAAAAACAGATTTCGCTGATTCGCTATATGTGTTTGACTTTGATCTATCTCACAGCCAGTTTTGAAATGATTGCTAACTGGGCAGCAAGTGTCGGCCACCTCAACCAAATGCTTTTGCTGGGCGCATTTTCGCTAATCGGGATTGGGTGTGGTGCAGTCTTTAGAATCCCTCAGTTCATCTATCTGGGGATGATTTTCCTAGTGATGACACTGGTGTCGATGGTGATTTCTGCCATTGAAGCGGCTGGCGACTTCCAAAAGATTGTCATGTTCCTCGTGGTTATTTTGGTGGGTGTTCTGATTCTGCTGGTGATTATCTTACGAGATAAATTCGAGAAACAACTGAAGGCATGGATTGAGCATATGGACTCATGGGATTAGCGATGGTCTGTTCTCCGGAAAGCTGTTGATCCGATCACTAGGCAGCTATCATGTTTTGCCTACTATCCGGCAAAATCTGTCTTAAGCATAATAGATGATTACACCAAAAGATCATTAGCTGAATGGAATGTGAGTCATGACCATTAGTGGATTAATTCCTGCTGTCCACACCCCTTTGAATGCGTCCGGGGAATTGAATCTTGGAGTGGTTGAGCAGCAGGCACAACGCTGTGTGGAGACCGAGTGTGGAGGGGTTTATGTGGCAGGAACGACGGGTGAATGCCATAGCTTGTCTCCGGATGAACGCCTGACTTTGTTTCAGCGATGGGGGGAGGTTGTCAAAGGCACAAGCCTGTCTTTGATCTGCCATGTTGGAGACAATTCGATGCCTGTGGCCAAAGCATTGGCAGCCGCGAGTCAGGCCGCCGGGGCTGATGCAATTGCATCCATGGCGCCATGTTTCTTCAGGCCTGATAGTGTGGATGGTCTATTACCATACCTGAAAGAGATTTCATCGGCAGCCTCGGAGACCCCGTTTTATTTCTACGATATTCCGGTCATGACGCATGTTGAAGTTTCGATGATCGAATTACTAGAACGAGCAAAGACCGAATTTCCGAATTTGGCTGGGCTCAAGTTCACCAACGGAAATCTGATGGATTTGCAAACATTGTTGCGGATTGATCCTGAACGCTACAACATCTTATTTGGATTTGATGAAATGCTTTCCGCTGCCTGGCTATACGGAGTTCGAGGGGCGGTGGGGTCGACTTATAATCATTTTGCAAAACTGTATAACGCCATTGGTGCGGCGGTGGAAGCTGGTGAGGATTCCCGTGTTCAGGAATTGCAGAACCTCAGTGTGAATATCATACGTGCATTTCAAAAACCAGGATTTGCAGCGGCTTCTAAAGAAGCGATGGCATTTTTCGATGTGGATTGTGGAACCGTTCGGTCTCCACTTCAACCACTCAGCGATCCGCAGCGAACTGAGTTGCGACAGTCCCTTGAGTCCCTTGGAGCCATGGATTGGGCATAGCCTCGATAAGTCTGGACAACAGGGAGAAACCATGACACTTTATTATGCTGTCGGTTCGCCGACGACCGAGCTTTCAGACGAGCAGATGCGTGAGGCACTGCACGGCGTATTGGAACAATTGGGAGAGCGTGTAAAAGTTCTGACATTACCACCGGACTTCACTCGTTATAACAGTCGCGCCGGCCAGTTAACCTGTATGGCATATGAATATTACGGCTCAGCAATGACCGATATCATGCCAGCTCTGGGAACCCATGTGCCGATGCCTGAATGGCAGCTCGATAAAATGTTTCCCGGAGTGCCTCATGATCTGATCCGGCCGCATCGCTGGCGGGACGATGTCGTTACCATTGGTGAAGTTCCCACTGAGTTTGTCTCAGAAGTAACCGAGGGTATTTGGCAACAACCCTGGCCGGCTCAACTCAATCAATTGGTTTGGGAAGGTGGTCATGATCTGATTCTTTCTATAGGACAGGTGGTGCCTCATGAAGTGATTGGTATGGCCAATTACAACAAGAATATCTTTGTCGGGACTGGTGGCTCTAAAGGAATCAATGAAAGCCACTTTATCGGTGCTGCCTATGGGATGGAACGGATGATGGGCCGAGCCAATACCCCGCTTCGGAAGATCTTAAATTACGCTCAGGATCAATTCTGCCGGAATTTGCCACTGTTGTATGTACTCACCGTCGTGGGTGCACGTCAGGATGGCTCGTTAGTCACACGTGGACTTTTTATCGGTGACCATCATGATTGTTTTGAAAAGGCTTGTGAGCTGTCTGTGCAGGTAAACTTTACTAAACTTGATGAGCCGCTTGATAAAGTCGTGGTGTATCTTGACCCGGAGGAATTTCACAGTACCTGGCTTGGAAATAAGTCTATTTATAGAACCCGGATGGCTATCGCTGATCAAGGTGAATTAATCGTTTTAGCTCCTAAGGTGGGGATTTTTGGAGAAGATCCTCAGATTGATACTTTGATACGAAAATATGGTTATCGTACGACTCCGGAGATCATGCAATTTATGGAGGATAATGAAGACCTGAGAGCCAATCTTTCGGCCGCAGCTCACCTGATCCATGGATCGTCGGAAGGTCGTTTCAAAGTGACTTACTGCCCCGGGGAATTGACTCAGCAGGAAATTCAATCGGTAGGTTATGAGTACGGTGACTTGAAGACAATGTTGGAATATTATCCTGTAGAACAATTAAAAGAGGGTTGGAATGATTCTGCAGATGGTGAAAAGTTCTACTTCATTGGAAACCCGGCGCTGGGACTGTGGGCTCATAAGGATCGGCTGTGAGCCAGTTCTTAGAGTGGTATACTGAACCCTCGAATTGACAAGAATTTTAGAGGACATGTTTGAATGTTTCGCTTACTAACCGTAATGGCTCTTACGATTGTTTCTTCAACATCCTTTGCACAGCAGAAGTCGAATGTCCTTTCCTCTTCTCTGGATTATTGGGTAACCTCTGCGGGCGAGCCAGTTACCAAAGGATGGAAGATTGAAGCCGATAACACTTTGTTGTGCGAAGGCAAAGGGTCAGGAATTCTATTGTCCAAACACCAGTATCGTGACTTTTCTTTGACTTGGGAATGGATGCTGACAGAGAAAGGCAACAGTGGAATCAAATACCGAGTCCGTCAGTATGATAATTCCTGGTTGGGATGTGAGTATCAAATGCTGGATGACGAGAATTATGGAACCGATCCGTTCTCATTGAATGCCACAGCTTCGCTGTATGCCATTTGGGAACCCGCAGGTAAAAAGAAACTGAACCCTGGCGGTGAGTGGAATCAAAGTCGGATTATTGTTAAAGGTAATCGTGTTCGACATTATCTCAATGGTGAACTGATGGTGGATGGTCGAATTGGTTCGAAAGACTGGAAGCAACGCGTCGCAGCCAGCAAGTTTAAGAATCGTGAAGATTTCGGTTTGAACCGAAATGGTCTGATCATGTTGACCGAGCATGGAAACCCAACTTGGTTCCGGAATATTGTCATTACCGAACTGGGACCACTTTCATCGGGACGTACCAAACGTTAATAGCCAATCGAAGTTATGACCTCACTGCCCATCTATACGATTTCTATCGGTGATCCTGCCGGGATTGGTCCGGAAGTCACGGTAAAAGCCTGTCGCGACGAAGCCCTACATGCCTTGGGCCGTTGGGTTATTGTCGGTGAGGCATGGCAGGTCATGGATCTTGCTAAACAGTATGATCTGCATGTTGATCAGGTCATTCACTCGATTGATGAACTTTCCGGGGATGCCAATGTAGCTGTTCTTGATGCGGGCCTGATTTCCAGAGAAGAAGTTAAAACCGGTCAGATCAGTGCTGCTTGTGGACATGCTTCCATTAATTATGTTAAGCGGGCCGCGGAGTTATGTATTGCGGGTAAGAGTAAAGCAATGGTGACCGGTCCGATCAGTAAAGAAGCGGTGGCCGCCTCCGGAATCGAAGGATTTTGTGGGCACACGGAATATATTACGGAGCTTTGTGGTCTCGACACCTGTCGCATGATGCTTTGGAATGAGACTGTTTGTGTGATTCATGTTTCCACGCATTGTAGCCTCTTCGATGCGGTTACCAAGATTGATCAGCCGCGTATCCTTGAGACGATTGAAATAGGCTATCAGGCAATGCTGGATCTGGGGTTTGAAAATCCCCGTCTATGTATCTGCGGTCTTAATCCCCATGCCGGTGAAAATGGCATGTTTGGCAGGGAAGAAATTGACCTCATTATTCCAGCGGTTGAGCAAGCTCAAACTCAAGGAATCGATGTGACCGGCCCGTATCCTGCAGACACGCTGTTTATGCAGGCGGTCCGAGGTAAGTGTGATATGGTCATTGCTATGTATCATGATCAGGGGCACGTCCCGATGAAGCTTTATGACTTTGAACACACGGTCAATGTCACATTGGGACTACCAATCGTGCGTTGTAGCGTTGATCACGGAACAGCCTTCGACATTGCAGGGCAGGGGATTGCTGATCCGGTTGATATGCAAACGGCAATGAAGTTGGCCGTAAGTTTGACTTCGTAGTCTGGTGATTTGATAAGTCTAGTAAGTGAAGACCATCGTATCGCTACCGAGTTGTTTAAATAGCTTTGGCTTGTCAGTGACAAATGCATCGTCGATGATGTCCTCTGCCGTAATGCTTAGGTCTTTCATGCACACCGGGCAGACATGCAGTTCAGCACCGCGACTCTTCAGTGTTTGAAGTTGTTGAATCATAGGAGCATGTTCCTGATACTTGTAGGCCGCATCAAAACGGGTGGTCGGCAGGGTGACCCCTTTGACGTTAAAGAAGATCGCCACTTCATAGCCCTCGTCCAAACAGAATCCGGCAAAGATCAGCCCCATGTTTACCGATTGAGGATCAGTCAACGGATCACTGGTAAGACTGATGACTGCGACTTTGGTATCCCTGTCGCCGACGCCCGGATTGGATTGTTCGACGTTTGTTTGGCATCCGGACATTACAAGCAACAGGATGCAAAAGATAGATGAAGTGACAAAGCGTTGCATATTAAAAGGTTCCTCAGATCGAATTGATAGGTAACCTCCATTTATAACATGATGAAGTGCGAATGCTGGTATCTTGCCGAATCCTTATTTACGTAAAATCAGTGTTTTAGATGTTTGCCCACGGGCTGATGTCCAGATTCAACTAATGCCTTGGTTTTTCCGATTGGATTCCCGATTGATAAGCGAGAAAAGCGGAGTTTTTGAGTGGAATGGGATTTAGAGGCTCTGTTTTCAGGTGTAATAGGATCAATGTGAACTTACCGTATTGATCAAGCGACTTATAATAATACTTAGATTGCAAACAGGTTGGGATTTATCTTTTATCGGTTTGTCATTATCTTTTAGTTTTACCGGATATTGGTGTCTACCTCTGAAAACCGAGCGCGACCATTTGTCCTTATTAAATTCCCCCAACGGGCCTGTGCTTGAGGCGCTAAATACATCAATGTCTGACGTTATCGACTCAAAAGAATTACCGAACGCAAGTTCAAAAGTAGAGATTGACTGGGTGCGTTGCATCCCGTTTTATCTTCTTCACGTCAGCGCGATCAGTGTCTTCTTTGTTGAGTTTAGTTGGATGGCCGTCATTATGACGCTGTTGATGTACTTTCCCAGAATGTTTGGGTTGACGGGATTCTATCACCGATATTTTGCACACCGAGCTTTCAAAACTTCACGGTGGTTTCAGTTCGTCGGTGCGGTCTTAGGTGGAGCTGCGATTCAGCGAGGAGCGCTGTGGTGGGCATCTCATCATCGCGATCATCATCGGCACAGTGATACAGAAAAAGATATTCACAGCCCTAAACAAACCGGCTTTTTCTACAGCCACATGGGCTGGTTTATGACGAAGAAAAATTTTGATTTTAAGGCGAACAGAATTAAGGATTTCACGAAGTATCCTGAATTAGTGTTCATTAATAAACATGATGTTTTAATTCCGGTCTTGTTCTTTATCTTTTGTTATTTTCTAGGCTATTTTTGGAATGGTGTGTTTGGGATTACGGAAGATTCTACTTGGGCACTCAGTGGCTGGCAGGTGGTGGCTTATGGATTCTGTTTGGGAACGGTATTGCTGTACCACAGTACGTTTTTTGTAAATTCTCTGGCGCACGTTTGGGGAACTCGTCCCTACAAAACAACCGACACTAGTCGCAACAATCTATTTATTGCCCTTCTGACGATGGGCGAGGGCTGGCACAATAATCACCACCATTTTCAGTCTTCGGCTCGAAATGGATTTCGTTGGTATCAGATTGATGCGACTTATATGATTCTCAAGTTACTTTCTTTTGTCGGTATCGTGTGGGATTTAAAGCCAGTTCCGAAACACGTTGTGCATCGAACGGCAAAAGCTGAAGCCGATTTGGCTCAGCAGGATACAGAAAGTTCTACGGCTGTTTAGCTCCGCCTGATCGCTGGAATTTCGGCGAGTTTCCGTTTTGAAGTAGGCGTGTACGAACATGAGAAAATCCCATCCGTGTAGCATGCACGGATGGGATTCTGAGTGGAATGATGGATGAATTGCCTACGCTTCATTCACCACCGGATTTGTGAGTTGACCGATCCCTTCGATTTCGATAGTGATTTCGTCACCATCGCGTAAGAACCGAGGTGGATCCTGGGCAAATCCAACTCCGTGTGGAGTACCAGTCAGAATCACGGTACCTGGTTCGAGGACAGTACTTCCACTGAGGAATTCAATGAGGGTAGGGATATCAAAGATCATGTCATCGGTATTCCAATCCTGCATGACGTCTCCATTGAGAATTGTCTTAATAGCAAGCGAGTTTGGATTGGTGATTTCGTCAGAGGTCACGAGTACCGGGCCTAAAGGACAGAACGTATCAAAGGTCTTGCCTCGACACCATTGACTACCGCCCCATTTACCTTGCCAGTCGCGAGCACTGACATCGTTGGCACAGGTGTATCCGAGCACGTAATCAAGTGCATGTTCTTTGGAAACGTTCTTAGCTCGTTTCCCTATGACTACCGCCAACTCACATTCGTAGTCCACCATCGTACTTGCGAGTTTCGTCGGAATCTCAATATTGTCCCCCGGATTTTGAAGAGTACTTGGCATCTTCATGAAAACAACGGGGTGTTCTGGCATGTCGGCTCCACCCTCTTCCGCATGTTTCTTGTAATTCAAGCCGATGCAAACAATTGATTTAGGGGTAATGGGAGCGAGTAGTTTTTTAACCGTGGCCGCTTCTCCGGTATCCGATGGTGAGTCAAACGGGCACCCTTCCAGATAAGTTACACTTCCGTTACCGTGCTGGACCCCATACTTGGTTTCCTCAGCGTCGTTGATAAATCGTACGAGTTTCATGAGATTGATCTTTATTTATGAATTATGGTTAAGCAAGGATTGAGTAAGGTAAGGGATCTCACCGTTCTATTTCAGAGTATATTGTTTATAACCGAAAGCTGAAGTACGCGTGGTTAGCTGAGAATGTCTTGCACGATATTACCGTGTACATCTGTCAAACGGAAGTCACGTCCCTGATAGCGAAACGTGAATCGTTCATGTTCGATGCCCATCAAATGCATCAGTGTTGCATGTAAGTCGTGGACGTGGACCCCGTTCTCAGCCACATTCACGCTGTAGTCGTCGGATTTACCATACGTAAGCCCACCTTGGATCCCACCTCCAGCCAGCCAGACGGACATGACGCTTGGATGATGGTCTCGTCCGTATTCTTCTTTGACAAGTTTGCCTTGTGAGTAGATTGTACGGCCAAATTCACCGCCCCAGACAATGATCGTGTCGTCAAAGAGTCCTCGTTGCTTTAGATCCTTAATTAAGGCAGCTGAAGGTGCATCCGTGTCCTTACACTGGCCTCGCATAGCTTTCGGTAGTTTGCCGTGATGGTCCCAGCCCTGATGGAACAATTGAATAAAACGGACTCCGCTTTCGGCAAGGCGGCGAGCAATCAGACAATTGTAGGCATAGGTTCCGGGCTTAAGAGCATCAGGGCCGTACATTTCGAGCACATGTTTCGGCTCATCACTCATATCCAAGAGTTTAGGAATCGACATTTGCATGCGATATGCTAGTTCATATTGGGCGATACGAGTTTCAATCTCGGGATTGCCGGTTGCACTTAACTGAAGTTTATTGAGTTCTTTCAGGGTGTCGAGCATCGTTCGTCTTGTAGTCGCATCCACTCCGCCCGGATTATTAATATCCAGAACAGGATCTCCCTGATTACGAAACTTTACACCCTGAAATCGACTTGGTAAGAATCCACTTCCCCACAATCGATCGTATAGGGGCTGGCCTCCGGGTTTACCGGTACCGCGGGAACTCATGGCTACAAATGCCGGCAGATTCGCGTTCATATTTCCAAGACCATAACCCAGCCATGAGCCGATACTCGGGCGTCCCGGGAGCTGTGACCCTGATTGCATCAGTGTTGCTGCCGGGTCGTGATTGATTGCATCGGTATGAAATGAGTTGATGATGCAAAGGTCGTCAGCTACTTCAGCCAGACGCGGAAGCGTTTCAGGCAACCAGTTTCCCCCTTCGCCATGTTGACTGAATTTGAAAAACGACGGGGCAACGGGAAAGGAGGCCTGCGCGTTACTCATCGTTGTTTTACGATCATCAGGGTAGACACTTTTCGGAACTTCCTCACCAAACCGGCCTGCTAACTGCGGCTTGTAATCGTAGAGTTCCATTTGGGCAGGGCCACCGGACTGGAACAGGTAGATAATTCGCTTGGCTTTTGGTTGATGATGAGGCAGCGATTTCAGTCCACCGATGGCTGGCTGGTTGGTACGTCGGGCATCAGCGTCACTTCCCAATAGAGTGGCCAGACCAAACCCGCCAAGACCGGTACTCATGCGGTTAAGGAAATACCTGCGATGCCATAAATTCTGTCGGTTTTGTTGATCCGATAGCTTTGTCATCATTTCGTAATTGCCTCGTCCAGATTAAAGATCGTTGAGGCTACCATCGTCAAGGTGGCCAATTGTTGTTCATCGATTCTCTCGTTGGTGACGGACTCACCGATTGAGATTAATGCCGAGGCTTCCTCAGGATGTTCCGCATATCGTTTTTGAAAGAGCGCTAATGACTCGGTGAGGATTTGGATCTCGTGTTGGGTCGGGAGACGCGTCAGGATAGTTTGGAATATGTATTCAATTCGCTCGGTATCTGACTCACCTCCGTGTTGTAATGCTTGTTGAGCAAGGTTGCGAGCACTCTCAATAAAGATCTTATTGTTCAACAAGGTAAGTGCCTGCAGGGGCGTGTTTGTTGGTTCCGTGCGTACAATACAGACCTCTCGACCAGCGGCGTTGAAATTCATCATCGTTGGAGGTGGAATCGTGCGTCTCCAGTAGGTGTACAAACTACGGCGGTACAATTTGCTTCCAGTGTCCTGTTTATAGGAGTTGTTTGAGATGGATCGCCAAATTCGTGGGGGCATGTACGGTTTCACTGACGGACCTCCCATTCCTTCAACATAGAGTCCGCTTGCGACTAAAGCCTGATCCCGTAAGGCGAATCCGGAAAGTCTATTGCGCGGCCCTCTCGCTAAAAGCCTGTTGTTGGGATCATGTTGTATCAAGTCCTGATTTATATCGGATGACTGTTGGTAAGTGGCGCTTAGCAGAATCCGCTTTAGCAGCGCCTTGGTGTCCCATTGGGATTGAATGAAGTTGGTTGCCAGATAATCAAGTAATTCAGGGTGCGAAGGTAAACTGCCTTGAGCTCCGAAGTTTTCACTGGACTCGACAATTCCCTGACCAAAGATCTGCTGCCAAAAACGATTGACCGCAACTCGGGCGGTGAGTGGGTGATCCGGATGGATCAGCCATTGAGCAAGCTCATAACGAGTCCTAGGTCGTAAGGCAGAATCAAAATCTAATGCAGAGGGAACGGTTGGATAGATCGGTTGCGACTTATCCAGCAGATTGTATTGACCTCGGTTTAGTAAGTACGTTTCACGAGGCGTCTCAAGATCATGCATTACCATGAGTGTTGTGGCTCCACCTGGCTGTGGTCGTTTTAGTCCGTTTCCAGCTTCTTTTCGGGCATTGGAAAGCTTTAGGGGTTCAGGCGTTACGGGCTTGTTCAGATCTTCAGCGATGTTTGGCCATGATTTAGGGATTTCGATGAACGGTGGACTATTACCGTTGTTGGGGCCAACTCCCCATTCAGCATTGTTGTTGAAATAAGCGAATAATTCGTAATAGTCCTTTTGGGAAATCGGATCAAATTTGTGATCGTGACATCGTGAGCAACTTACGGTAAGGCCCAGAAAGACAGTTCCAAATGTGTCGACTCGGTCTGCCACGTTTTCAACATGCCACTCAGCGGGTATGGAACCGTCTTCTGAATTGATTCGATGGTTTCTACAAAATGCTGTCGCGATTTGAGATTTTAGAGTCGGGTTGGGTTTTTGGTCCCCCGCAAGCTGATCGGTAATGAATTGGTCATAAGGCATGTTCTCATTGAAGGCCATGATGACCCAATCTCGCCAAACATGGTGGTGACGTGTTCTGTCGTTCTGATAACCATCGGTGTCTGCATAGCGTGATGCCTCGAGCCAATATAACGCCATGTGCTCCCCATAAGCAGAAGACATGAGCAGTTGATCGATGTACTTTTCAATCGCATCCCGACTTTCGTCAGCCAAAACACGTTTGGCATCTTCAAGCATTGGGGGAAGTCCGGTTAAATCGAAGCTGATTCTGCGAAGTAGTGTAGCTTTGTCTGCTTGCACTGTGGGACCTAGACCTTCACTTCGTAACCGGTTGTAGATGTAATAGTCGATTGGGTTACGTGACCAGTTGTCACTACGGTGCGGTTTGATGATCTCCTTCTGTACAGGTTCGAAGGACCAGTGTTGTTGGAAGTCAGCACCTTCTTTGATCCACTGCACAAGTAATTGTTTTTGTGAATGAGTTAAAGATTTTTTGGCGTCTGGTGGCGGCATCATTAGATCAGGGTCATCTGAATGGATGCGATGAATCAACTCACTGTGTTTTATTTTCCCTGGTGTGATGACCGTCATAGCTGACTGGCTGATATCCAGGCGCAGATCGGCCTGTCTAGTGGCATGATCCGGGCCATGGCATTCAAAACAATGATTAGAAAGCAGAGGACGTATTTCTGTATTGAAATCAACTCCCGTTACGGTGGAGTGAAGTAATACAACGATTACAGGTATACCGCCCCATGCCAGAAGACCGCGCATAAAAAATGAAAGCAACACAGCAGTTCCCGGAGATCTAGAGGTTGGCCAGCGTGTTTGAGCTATCGGCCCAGGTATCGACATCCACACCAAATCGCTGAATGAGCGACAAGTGCAAGTCCGGTAATACGGTCCCCGGTGCGAACTTGATGTGACGGCCGGGGGTTAAGGTTCCTGCTCCGTGACCACCAAGTAAGATGGGCAGATTTGAGCGGACATGTCCGTTACCGTCCTTCAGTCCGGAACCGAACAGGACAACAGAATTCTCCAGTAAGTTGGAGCCACCTTCATCGATCTTCTGTAACTGTTCCATGAGATAAGCATATTGTCCAACATAGTACTTCGTTACGGCGGTGTACTCGGACAGCCAATCGTTCTGATTCTTGTGGTGTGAAATGGTGTGATGGTCTCCCTTGAGTCCCATGAAGCCAAAGTTACAGCGACTAAAACCGTGAGCCAGCATAAAGGTACCAACACGAGTGGTGTCGGTTTGCAAAGCCAGAACAAGTAGGTCCATCATCATTTTGACATGTTCATCCCGACGCGCAGGAATACCAGCAGGCGGACGCACCAGTTCCGGTGTGGTCGGTGGGACCCATTCACGAGTGGGGGGGTTCAAGGTACTATCGATCTGTTTCTCAACATTGCGAACGCTCGATAAGTATTCTTCGATCTTATGTCCGTCGTTCCTACTAGCGCGTTTTTTGAGACGCTTGGCATCTTCCAACACAAGGTCGACAACACTCCGAAGCTCCTTCGCTTCTTCCACGGCATTTTCGCCTGTTCGGAAAAGGCGGTCGAATGCCACCTGGGGATTGATCTCAGGAGAGATACGTGAGTTAGGTGATGACCAGGATACGGTGTTTGCATAAGCGATTGGAAGTCCAGCACCTGCATTACCCTGTCGCGGAGGTTCCGTTCCTAACACAATAGAAGAGAAGCGTGTCTTATTACCCGTATGTCTGGCGATAACCTGATCCATGGAAATCCCCAAAACTCCATTTTTCATTTTGATACCGGAAAGGAATCCTGAGGTTGCACCAACGTGGCCGCCGGCACCGGTGTTGTCCAGGTTGGATAGAATACTGACATGGTCACGTAGGTCACGTAGAGGCGAAAGTGACTCGGAGATTTCATAATCTGCGCCTTCACCTTTGACATCCCAGGTGGCAGGGTTTACGCCATTGGGCATGAACAGAGAGACCATACGCATTGGAGGAGCTACCGCTTCCTTACCGAACACCGCATTGCTGCTCATTACATCCAGCATTGGCAGCGCAACTGCTGCACCGGCACCACGAAGCATTGTACGTCGTGAAATTTTCCAGTTTTGACTCATTGGACAACCTGCCTAAGCTTTTTGATGTTACGTGGAATGATGTTCTTATATTATCATTTCTCGGCTAGTGAAGGCAGGTGTTTTTAACCTGTTTAGTGCGTTGCAAGGTCATTCTTGTCCAAGACACTTTTATCTAGGGTAACTATAATGATTATCTGCTCGCTTTGAATCAGTTGTCGTTATTCGAGCTCCTTTGAACGATAGGTTGTATATGCGATTTTGGTTTTTTTTGTTGCTGACCTCCAGTATTGCCATGCCTGGCGTGGCTGAAGATTCTGACCAAAAGACAGAATTCGTAGAAAAAGTACAGCCGCTTTTGAAAAAGTACTGTAACCGTTGCCATAACCCCAAAAAAACAGCCGGCAAAATCGATATTGCGAAGTTTACCGAAGCCACTCAGCTTTTAGCGAATCGTAAAGACTGGCTGAAAATTCTGGAGAAACTGGAAGACGAGGAAATGCCGCCGGAAGAACCATTGCCTACGTTTGACGAAAGGCGGTTTTTGATCGAGTGGATTGATGGTGAGATCAATGAGATTGATTGGTCGAAGGTGAAAAATGCGGGGCATGTTGCGACTGCTCGTCTCTCGCGTCAGGAATATAACAACACCCTGCGGGATCTCTTGGGGGTAGATTTAAACCCGGCACGGGAATTGGGAGAGGATGCTCAGGGTGCGAGTGGTTTTAACAATGATCGTGACAATCTTTTTATAGAACCGGCGATTCTGGAAAAGTATATCAAAGCAGCTCAACAATCAATCGATCAGCTAATTACATTGCGTGATTCTCCGCTCAAACTGCATTTGGAAACAGAAGGAATGTTGATGACGGAACGTAACTCAAAACCAAAAGAATTTGGCTATGTCTTGGATCGTGGACAAATGACTTTGTGGGACTCGATCAAGTTCCCATCCAGTGGATATTATCGTTTTCGGGTAAAGGCCTGGTCGACTGCCGGGCCTACCGGTGCTCGCCTGAGAATTAACGATGAAGTACAGGGGGATATCCGGGTTCCCAGTACCGAGCCGGAGATGTACGACCTGATTACTTTTGTCGAGAAGGGTACCCATCAGATTGCATGGAATATTCAACAGGGAGATTTCATTGTTAGCGTGCCTAACGAGGAAACCGAAGATAGGGGAACCCCACCCGAACAGGAAGCGGAAGTGAAGCATAAGCATTCCGCTGAGCCGGTTCCTCCGATGAACCAGTGGAGCAATGTTGTCACGAAGCGAGCCATGGAAAATCATCTTCGTATGGTTCGAATCGATGGTGAGAATCAGCAAGTCACTCGCCTGCGGGAAGCAATGAATACTAATTTTTATAGTGTCCAACGTCCGATCGAGTGGTTGCGATTGCATGGCCCCATGGGCAATAGGTCCGAGCTTCAACGCTTCAAAGGCTATGTTGCCGAGCGCACTGTTATGCTGGATGACGCTAAGCAATTGTTGGCTGGCGCATTAGATATTTCGCTGGAGGATTTGAATTATCAAATCAAGGAACGAAATGAGGCTGCCCTTGCTGACAATAAGATCATCTTGGATTCGGTTGCCAAGGTGAAAGCTCCTGCTCCTCAGAAGCAGCGAGCGGGAAATATAGCAATGGATTTTGTTCAAATCGAAGGGCCAATTTCCTTAAGCCCTGTCGGTGAGACTCCGTTGGTTTTCATTGCTGAGCCTGGTGAGAATAAGTCGGCAGTGGTGGCAGCCACTGAGATATTGAGCGTGTTTGCATCGCGTGCATTTCGTAGGCCAGTCGCTGAGCAGGAGTTGGCAGCGTACGTCGCATTGTTTGAACGCGGGTATCAAGATGTCGAAACATTTAAGAACGCACTGCGACTTCCGTTGACCGCGATTCTGGTATCACCGAACTTCCTATTTAAAGTGGAAGGTAATAGCGAGCAGCAGGGTGAGTTCAAATTAAATGACTATCAGTTGGCAACAAGACTGTCTTATTTCCTCTGGATGACGATGCCTGATAATGAATTGTTTGGGTTGGCGTTCAAAGGAGAATTGTCAAACCCTGAGGTTCTGCGTGCTCAGGTTAAACGGATGCTACAAGATCCCAGGTCTGCGATGTTTACCGAGAATTTCATCAAGCAGTGGCTTGAGATCAGCGCAATTGGGAAGACGATTGGCCCGGATCCAAAGAAATTTCCTGAGTTTGATGCGGTGCTTCAGCAAGCCGCGATTACCGAACCTGTTTTGTACTTTGATTACCTCGTACGAGAGAACAAGAGTCTGCTCAAGTTACTCCATTCCAAGGAGACGTTTCTTAATAAGGCTCTCGCCGAACTCTATGGTTTGAAAGGTATCGAGCATGAAGAGCTTCAGCTTGTTACTTTGAAAGATCCAAACCGTGGTGGGTTGTTAGGAATGAGTAGTGTTCTTACAGTGACTTCCCTGCCATTGCGGACTAGCCCGGTCATTCGGGGTAAGTGGGTTCTTGAAACGTTGTTAGGAGATGAATTGCCCCCGCCACCGCCTGATGCCGGAACGTTACCTGACAATGCAGGCGATGTGAAAGGGAAGACTTTACGGGAGCAATTCGAGCAACATCGAAATGATGTTGCGTGCCGATCTTGTCATCAACGAATTGATCCGATCGGATTTGGGTTGGAGAACTTCGATGCCATCGGAAGGTTTCGCCTGACTCAGGGTGGCAGGCCTATAGATAACTCGGGGGAGTTACCAGATGGCAGGAAGTTCGCCGGTGCCAGTGAGCTCAAGCAAATTCTTTTGGGAGAAAAAGAGAGGTTTGCTCGAAATCTCAGTGAACGTATGTTGAGCTTCGCCCTGGGACGACAGCTTAAGTATTTTGATGAAGGGCCTCTTCGGTATCTAACTGCGACTTTGTTAGAGAATGACTTCTTACCTCAGCTTTGGATTGAAGAAGTTGTCCTAAGTTACCCATTTGGGAATCAGAACAATCAATCTGCGGTGGAGCAAAAGGTTCCTGTTGGCGACCAGTGATTTGTCCTACCCGGTAACTTCATTATCGTTGGAAGCCTTAGCACGCAGCAGTTTTGCCAACTCAGCAAAAAATTCCTCAATATCCAAACGCCCCAATTCCAGCGGTTCTTTACTGGTGAAAAGTGTATCCAAATCGGATTCTAACCATCGTTGTACCATTTCAAATTCCTTAAAAATCGAGTTCTACAGGTCAATGACATCTAACTCAATCCGGTTGAGCTTTTACCTGTTTTCTTTGACTAGGAGAAGTATCGATAAAGGGTGTGACACATGAGGTCACAGGACAGCGATTTCTTCAAAAAAAAGAGAAGCCTCAAAACGGCTAGCGTTTTGAGGCTTTAGCTATTGCTCAAGGGGTACTATTTTGCTTCTTTGATTTCAATATTCAAAACTTTACCTTTCTCATCACGATGAATGAAGGCCAGCGTGGTAATCCCCTTTGCTTCCGGAAGACTGACCACCTGTAAAAATCCACCGGAAGGAGAATTCTGCAGGTAATGTTGCTTAATATGACCTTCAGGGTCGGTGCTCAATTCTTCCCCGGACTTTCGGCCGGGTCGGCTATTGGCATCGATCAGCGCTCCGGAAGAGAATTCCTCGACTCCAGTGGGGTCTTCGGCATGGTACTGCCAGTGCCGGTCACCGCAGATGAGATAGAAATTGTCGTCGTTCAGTCCTTCGTTTTCGAGAAAGTCAAAGAAGACTTTGCGTTCATGACGAAAGCCATTGAAGTTGGTGTGATTGTCGAATTTTCGTTTGTCATCAGGACCAACCATTGGGGTGGGCGACACCATCACTTTGAACGTGGCGTCGCTGTCTTTGAGTGTTTTCATCAGCCATTCACGTTGCTCTAGTCCCCAGATGGTTTTTTCAGGTCCATCTTCCATGGCATTGTCAGTTCGGTGTATTCGTCCTTCGACAAACCAAAGCTGAAGATCTTTTGACACTCGGATTGTTCGGTAAGTTTTCGTTGTTTGATCTCCCATCGCCGCGTATGGTAGTTGCTCGTACATCATACGAACAGCCATTTCCACGCTTGGTAAATGATCTCCGGAGTTATCTCCATCATCGATACGGTAATCATGGTCATCAACTTCCCAATAAGTTGGGACATGGGAGAACAGTGCTCGGTAACGAGGCTGTACAAATTGCTCATGCCACTTTTGCCGCATCTCTTCGATCGTTTCTGCACGTGGATCCTTGGGGGTATCGTAGTACACGTTGTCCCCGGTTCCGACAAAGAAGTTAGGACGCAACTTGCTGATACTTGCCAAAGCCGGATACCCGAGATGTTTATCCCGACCCTGATAAGGTTCGGGCAATTCGGTGTTGTTATGTTCCAGGTGAATCTTTCTGTCGATGCGATTGTCTCCATGGAACTTGGCATAATTCATTCCAGTCACGACAACAAAAGAAATCGGTCGGGATTGGTCTTTCCCAGGGTGGGTGATAAATCGTCCGGTTGGACCCGGCCTGAGTGTATCTTCATCGATGCCAATTTTCGTTTTAATGATATAGGGGGTATTCGGTTTGAGATTCCTGAAAATGACTCGGGCGATATGGTCATGGTCAGCTTTTGTTTCGATGATCTGTTTCTCGATGGTTGTGAGTTCACTTTTCAATCGGGGACGACGCAAATCCACATCTTCAATCAGGGCAAACTTGACAACTCCGATGCGTCCCGGAACATCCCGATCCACCAATTGGGTGGTCGCAGTGAGTCGTACCTGAGCGTAAATACTGGTTGAAGTTAATTCTCCCATCATGATGCCCTGACCGGCAAACAGGCTTGGCTTGAGTGGTTTGTTTGGTTTTGCCGCCATTGCGGACATGGTGAAAGTCGCGAAAAGACAGGCAGCAAGTACAAATTGTTTAGTCATTGTTGTTACTCCAACGGTTGGGTCTTCAGATTCAGTCCTTACAATATAAGGCAGACGGCAAACCAATAAACCATCTGTTCCATTAAATAAAATCAGACGACCACTTTGAAAAAGATAACTACAAAACGTAGCGGCTCCAGGAAACGGGCGCCGCAAAATCGTACCCTGACGTTATCACGTTCAGATCGTAACCAGCTGCTGCCTTCGCTACTTACGCAATTACCAAAACGAAGACGCAGGAAGCCTGTTACGGGTATTGCTTGCGGCGATTATCAGGACTGGGTTCAATATTTGCCACTGGGCTCGGTTGATTTGCTGATGCTGGACCCCCCATATAATTTGACGAAATCGTTTGGGAGGTTAAAGTTTCAGGCGCGGGAGGAAAGGAAGTACACCGAGTGGTTGCGTAATGTCATCGGCCAGCTCGTGCCACTGCTGAAACCAACAGCTTCTATCTATATCTGTGGTGACTGGCGAACTTCGCTATCGGTCATGGATGTTGTCAATGAATTTTTTCAAGTTAGAAATCGAATTACGTGGGAAAGAGAGAAAGGGCGGGGTGCCAAGTCTAACTGGAAAAATTCGCACGAGGACATTTGGTTTTGTACGATGTCTAAAAATTACACCTTTCACGTTGAGCAGGTGAAACACCGTCGGCGTGTGATTGCACCGTACAGGAACGCGGATGGCAGTCCTAAGGACTGGGACGAAGGATGTGACGGCAATTATCGTGACACTCACCCTTCTAATTTTTGGAACGATCTTTCCGTTCCTTTTTGGTCGATGTCAGAAAACACAGACCATCCGACCCAGAAGCCTGAGAAGCTGGTAGCAAAATTGTTACTGGCGAGTACCAACCCGGGAGACTATGTGCTTGATCCCTTTGGTGGTAGTGGGACAACAGCTGTGGTGGCGGCTAAGTTGCAACGCCAATGTTTGTCAATCGACCTCAATCAGGATTACTGTTTATGGGCATTAAAGCGTTTGGAAATGGTGAAACAGGACACCTCGATTCAGGGCTATGAAGAGGGTGTTTTCTGGCAACGCAATTCAGGAAAGTAAAAGATGCAACAAGAGTTGAAAACCGGAAGGTACCGGCATTATAAGAATAAAGAGTACACGGTACTGGGAGTCGCCTATCACAGCGAAACGGAAGAGAAGATGGTGCTTTATCGTCAGGAATATGGTGAGCACAATCTGTGGGTTAGGCCATTTGAAATGTTCTTTGAAAACGTCACCGTTGACAGCCAAACAGTACCTCGCTTTGCTTACGTGGGGCCCTCCTGCGATGAAGACCGGGAAGTAGGGTAATGACTCAATTTGCTAATGAATATGATTTGGTCGATGGGATTCAAATGCATGAGGAGAATCCTGAGCATTTTCATATTCCCCATGATTTGCTGAAGAAGTATTTAGCGGTAGACCAGTTTATTGAGCTTCGCATCGATTCTCCTCGATTTTCCGTACATCCGGAGGCTCCTGAAGCGTGTACTTGCCCGGTTTGTAGTGGCGAAGCGAGGAAGCCGATTATAGGTCATCCGATTCCGATGTCTTTGATGAAAGTTCAGGGACCCCCGGTGCCTTCCCGTGGATGGGG
>Ga0209404_10000234_pt1 | contig 45533 bp, 47 predicted proteins | sample TroAtlMetagenome_2_FD_187447 | JGI IMG/M metagenome (GOLD analysis project Ga0209404, IMG submission 187447) | Marine eukaryotic phytoplankton communities from Atlantic Ocean - Tropical Atlantic ANT8 Metagenome (SPAdes) (version 2) | ecosystem: Environmental > Aquatic > Marine > Oceanic...
CATCCGATTACACACAACTCAAAGCGCGCCGACTTCACGGGCATATCGCAAGCCGATGCCGAAGTCGGCGACGCGCTGTAAGCCGAGCCAGAGGGTCTTCACACCGGGCTCGCCATCGCTCTTTCGTCCCAGGAAACCGCCCAGCGTGGCGATCAGCCGGATCACCTGATTCAGTTTCGGGGCGTGCTTGGGCACTTTCTTCTTGAGCAGTACATGCGCGGCTTTCCATTCGTCGGGTTCGAAGAACAGTTCCGCAGGAAGCTCGGGGCAGTTGCGACCCAGCCGCATCAGCCGCGCGATGCGCCAAGCCACCACCAGGTACAGCGCGATCGCCCGCTCCAAGCGCTCGACGCTGCTCAGCTGCAGGGCTTCGATGCGGCAGGCGTTCTTGACGATGTGAAACAACAGCTCGATGTCCCAGCGTGCTCGGTACCAGTCGATCAGCTGGCTGGCCGATTCGAAATCGATCGCCTCGCGATTGGTCAGCAGCCGCCACTCCACCGGCTTGACGCCGGGCGGCGCCTGGAGCTCCCGCGCCACCACGCAGCTCGCTTCAAGGCCTGGGGCCAGTTCAATTCGACGGGCGTAAATGGCTTGCTGCACCCGCCGCGCCGGCTGGCCGCGGCGCGAATGCAGGGTGAAGCCGATCGTGCCGACCGGCTCGCCCCGGGTGACGGTGTCCCACAGCTTCTGGCCGTTGGGCAGCTTGCGGTTGTGCTGCGAGCGGATCAGCCAGTCCGCCGGATGCCCCAATGCTTGGGCGCGCTGCATCAGCTCCAGAATGTCGCCTTCCCGGTCGGCCACGTACACCAGACGCGTCTGCGGCAACTCAGCGGCGCGCTCGGCCACCCGCTCAAAGCCTTCGATCCAGCGCTGACTTTCCACCGGCGCTTCGGCTGCGGCCGCCGAATCCTTGGCCGCACGCGCCCACATCCAGGCGTCCAGCACCCCCAGCGGCTCACGATCCGGCGTCACCGCATAGGTCGGATGCAGGTACATCCCGCGCTGAGCCTCATAGCTCAAGCGCCCCAGGCCAAAGATCGCCTGGCCGTTGAAGTCCAGCTCCGTCGTATCCTGCAGGCACAGCACTACCGGATGCGGCGCCATCCGAGTCTGGGTTGCGTTCCAGTGCGGCGCCAGAATGTCGCGCCAGTCCACCTCGTCCTGGCCGAAGAAGCGATAGGCGGCCTGCGTTTCGGCCCAGCCCCCGCAGGCGCTGGGAATACCGGCCATCGGCTGGCGCGCGAAGTCCTGCGCCAGCTTGATCAGGCGCTTGTTGCGTCGTGCATCGCCCAGGTCCAAGTCCGCGAATTCCTCAGCCGCCCAGCTCATCTGATCTCCACGTCTCATTTCAGATCAGTATGTTACGAGATCATTTTCGAGTTGTGTGTAAGCGGATGACTTCAGGGCTCGCCTGGGGGCTTTGGATTTTTATTAAAGCGCTATTGGTTGGAGATCCAACCAGCGGCTATCCATCCCTGGTGTCCATCATCACTTTCCTGGGCGGAGTTCAGTTGTTCAGCATCGGCATAGTCGGTGAATACATCGGCAAGATTTACCTGGAGACCAAGCAGAGACCCATCTATATCGCCGAGGAAATTATCGAAAACCAGCAAGCAAAATACTGCATCCGATCAGTCCAGCAGGAGCCGTTTAACAATGTTGCCGAAATATAACTATTGGCTGCTGGCTCTGGCAGCGATTCTTTTAAGTCGTTTTGTCGGTATGGCGATATTTCCTTTCTCCGATACCACGGAGCCGAGATATGCGGAAATTGCACGATTGATGGTAGAAACGGGGGACTGGATCACCCCCTGGTTCGAACCGGGCGTACCATTCTGGGGAAAACCTCCCCTGTCATTCTGGTCACAGGCTGCGGCAATCAAATTATTTGGACTGTCAGAGTTCGCCCTGCGCTTGCCGTCGTGGCTAGCCACTATCGGCATGGTCTATCTCACATGGCGGCTCGCCTTGCAGCTTTGGGGCAGTCACGTAGCCCGCTGGTCGGCACTGATCTTTTCCAGTATGGCCCTGACCTATGTAAGCGCCGGCGCTGTGATGACGGATGCCTTCTTGGCGCTTGGGACAACACTCTCGCTCGTGAGTTTCTGCCTGGCGACGCAGGAACAGGGCTTTGCCTGGCGCTGGTTATTTTTTTTGGGCCTGACCATCGGACTGTTGTCCAAAGGACCACTGGCAGCCGTGCTGGTGGGAATTCCGATTGTGTTGTGGTTATTGTTTCGAGGCGGGAAACTCAGCGATTTGAAAGCGCTGCCGTGGCTGCGGGGAGGCTTGATAACCGCCGTTCTGGTACTGCCCTGGTATGTTTTGGCGGAACTCCAGACCCCGGGATTTCTGGATTATTTCCTCGTCGGCGAGCACTTCCGCCGGTTTGTCGTGCCCGGCTGGGCGGGGGATCTCTATGGCCGTGCGCATCAATATCCGCGGGGCACCATCTGGGTTTTCTGGCTCATGGCCAGCTTCCCGTGGGGGATACTGGCCCTGTTTATGCTCATTGCTGCCACGGTGAGAAGGCGATTGGCGGCAAAACGCATTTTGAATGACCGGATGACGCTGCTGTTACTGCTTTATGCCCTGGGGCCGCTGCTACTTTTTACTCTCGCGGGCAATATTCTGTGGACGTATGCGCTGCCTTCGTTACCCTTTGCGGCGATACTGATCGCAAGACCGGTTTCGGCGCTGAGTGCGCAGTCGTGGCCCGGGCGCCTGCGCGCACCTGCTGCCGCTATCACCCCGCTGCTGTTGACTAGTGTCGTTATCACTGTCGGCAACAGCTTAACCCTCGTCAAGTCGGAGAAGAGCCTGGCCAACTACTACAGTCGCCAGAGCAGGCCCGCCGACAGCCCCTTACTATATTTGGATAAATTGCCATTCTCCGCGCGCTTTTACTCTCAGGGGCGGGCTCGAGCGGTAACAGCGGAACAGTTTGAAAACATGCGCGAGCGGCGGGAGTATCGGCGGTATTTTGCAGTGATCCCTGCGCGCTGGCCAAATGAGCGCATAACCGCATTGTTTGGCGACGCCAGTACCGAATTCACAGACCGCCGACATCGGCTATTGTCAATCCAAGAGCGGGCCGTGGATCTTGTGCCTTCGGCCAAAGGCCGATAATTGACCGGGATTAATTCCCACACTGACCTGGCCGGGCTGCCACGCAGCCGGGATGTTACTGGAGACGATAATCCAGCTCCTTGACCTCATGGAAAGTTACGGACACCGCCGATGCATTGCAACTATTATCCAAAACCGCGCCTAACTAACCGAAAACTGACACATGGAGTACTAAGTAACTATCATGAAGAGCAGACCACCAAAGCAAATCTCTCCATTCATTCGAAGATTAGCATTCCATGGCGCGCTAGGGGCTATCCTCGGCGTTTTACTGTTACATCCGCTGATCACGGCAGTTTTCTTTCTGGAATTCAAGAGTCAGTTCGATATTCCGTCAGAAAGTATCTGGGATTTTGCCATAACTAGATTACAAACAAATGCTTGGTTTGAACTGGTCCCCATGAACGCCATTTTCGCGTTGATTGGTGCCTCATTCTCTATCGTCATCAGCGCCTACTCCCGCACACTCGACGCACAACAAAGACGCGTTTCGTGGTTGGAAAAAGAACTGGATATGAATCTCTTGTATCTCGTGGATGCAGGTGAGAGCGAGTGTCTGGAATTCAAATCCTCGCTTCGGTGGGACCAGCGTAAGCAGGAATCTAACAAGTCTCTTGAAATGGTGGTCGCCAAATCCATAGTGGGATTAATGAACCATTGCGGGGGCAGCCTAATAATCGGAATAGACGATGACGGTCAAATTATCGGGATCGAGGCGGACTGCCAAACCTTGAGGCACAAGAATACGGACGGTTTTGAGCGAGCAATCATGGACCTGGTACGCACAACGCTTGGTGCGCACGCCTGCACGCTCGTTCACTGCCAGTTTCCGGTGATAGACGACCGCCAAGTCTGCCGCATCGTTGTTGAAAAAGCGTATGCTCCGATCTACCTCCAAGACGGAAAAGTCGCACGGTATTTCGTTCGTACAGGAAACTCGACGAGGGAACTGGATGCCCGTGAGGCCCAAGAACACATCACACAGGGATATCATGTAGAAAACCAGTAGAGGAGACAATCACGCGTCAGCTCGTATTGCGCTTGCATAAGCCCCATGTGCTCTATATCGATTGGTGTCGCGCTATTATCAACCTGACGCACACACCGGGCAGAAGTGTCAAACAGTGAATTCGGTGCAGAATATATCATCTACGTCTACTTTAACGGATAAAGACAAAAACACTGGAGAAAGAAGTTGGCTTGGAAATTACAGTTGCAGCTTGCGAGCAGAACAATCGCCAGCGCGGCAGCAGCGTTGTGTGCCTGCGGCTTTAGGTTAGTCTCGCAGCATATTCCAGGTACCGATCCCAGTCGCGCTTTGGTTTCAACAAAAGATAGGATGTGCAACCATGGATAGAACACTTCGCCTTGACCTCCCGCTCCTCCTTCCCGACACGCCGGATGCGCATGGGGCTTGTGCACAACGGCTAGCCGAGAGCCTGGAAACTCGTGAAGGTGTCTCTAGCGCCCACCTTCGCAGTACAGAAAGCGGTGGGGGCATGGAGCTATGTATTCATTACGACCCCGCATTGCTTTCGCTCGAACGAGTCCGCGAAGTCGCCAAGGCGTTCGGGGCAGAGATTACCTCTCAGTTCGGGCACCTCGTGTGGCAGGTTGAAGGTATTCCGGATCAACGTCGGGCAAGAGCGGTCAGCGCGCAGCTGCGCAGTCTCCCAGGGGTTGTAGAGGCCGAGGCCAATGCCAAGGGGCCGCTGCGGATTGAATTTGATCGAAGGCAAACGGATGAAAACACTCTGCGTAATGCCCTTCAGAACATGAGACTGTCGCTGGTACAAGACGAATCCGGCCCCCATGAGCCGACTGGCGAAGCACACGATCATGAGCATGGCGGCATATTTGGTGCGCAAACGGAACTTTTTTTTGTGGCCTTGTGCGGTGCGCTTTTGCTGATTGGCTGGCTTTTGCCGAAGTTCGTGGCGACGCCGCCATGGGCGCCCCTGTTCGTCCTCGTGCCCGCCTATTTTTTTGGCGGCTACTACGCCCTGCGCGAAGCTATTGACAGTGTGCGTAATGGCCGGTTCGAGATTGATTTTCTGATGCTGGTGGCGGCGGCGGGCGCGGCAGCTCTTGGCGAATGGGCCGAAGGTGCATTGCTGCTGTTCCTTTTCAGTCTTGGTCATGCGCTGGAAGGCTATGCCATGGGTCGCGCCAAGCGGGCCATCGAAGCGCTTGGTGCCCTGGCGCCCAAAACCGCCACCGTACGCCGCGACGGCAAGGTCGAAGAGATCGCCGTCGATGCCTTGCGGGTCGGTGACATTGTGCTGGTGAAGCCGAATGAGCGTCTGGCCGCGGACGGGTTCGTCATCAAGGGTGAAAGCAGCGTCAATCAAGCACCGATCACAGGCGAGAGCGTGCCGGTGGACAAATCACCCGTCGGGGATGCGACCGTTGCCGCGGAAAAACCCGACCTCGTGGATGCCGAAAACCGTGTCTTTGCCGGTACGATCAACGGCGGCGGTGCCTTAGAAATTCAAGTCACGCGCACGTCGGCGGATTCGACCCTCGCCCGTGTCGTCAAGATGGTGAACGAGGCCGAAACCAACCAATCGCCCACCCAGCGCCTGACCGACCGGTTCGAACGCATCTTTGTACCGGCGGTTCTGGTTCTTGCCGTTGCGCTTTTGTTTGCGGGCTTCGTCGTCGACGAACCTTTCAGCGACACCTTCTATCGCGCCATGGCTGTACTGGTAGCGGCAAGCCCCTGTGCGCTTGCGATCGCGACGCCAAGCGCGGTTCTCAGCGGGGTCGCACGCGCCGCCCGTGGCGGTGTTCTGATCAAAGGCGGTGCCCCGCTTGAAAATCTGGGGCGGCTGACGGCCATCGCCTTCGACAAGACCGGCACACTGACAGAAGGCAAGCCGAAGCTCGTCGATGTGGTGACGGCCGATGACGTAGCGGAAGAGGAGCTTCTGCGGGTGGCGGTTGGGGTCGAGATGTTGAGCGACCATCCCCTCGCCGCTTCCGTTGTCAGGGGTGGACGCGAACGCCTGGGCGATACGCCTGCCGCCGAGTCATTGAACCTGCGCAGCATTACGGGCCGCGGGGTCGTGGCAGACGTCGAGGGCGAGACAACCTACATCGGTAAGGATGACCTGTTCGCGGAGATTGGCGGCCCTGCCATTCCTCCTTCTCTGAAGACCCAAATAGAAGCATTGGAAGCGAACGGCCGCACCACGATGGTTGTTCGCCAAGGCGACCGATATCTTGGCGTGATTGGGCTGATGGATACGCCGCGCGAAGCGGCACCGGCGGTGATAGAGACGCTGCGCACGATCGGCATTCGCCGGATGATCATGATCTCTGGCGACAATCAGCAGGTCGCGGACGCTGTCGCGCGGGCTGTCGGCCTTGACGAGGCACGCGGTGATCTGATGCCCAATGATAAGATGGAGACGATCAAAAAACTGCGCGCAGAGGCTAAAGTAGCGATGGTTGGCGACGGCGTCAACGACGCTCCCGCGATGGCGAACGCCACAGTCGGCATTGCCATGGGCGCGGCGGGCTCGGATGTCGCGCTGGAAACCGCCGATGTGGCTCTGATGGCGGATAACCTGAACCATTTGCCCTTCGCCGTGGCGTTGAGCCGGTCGACGAGCTCAATCATTCGACAGAACCTGTGGTTCAGCCTGGGCGTTGTTGCCTTGCTGGTTCCCGCGACGATTCTCGGTCTTGGGATTGGACCTGCGGTGGCGGTTCACGAAGGGTCGACTATTGTCGTCGTGTTCAACGCACTGCGCTTGCTCGCATTTCGTTTTGCTCCACCTGTTACACCCGTGGGTAGGGTATCCAATGCGGAAATGTCGGTGTAATCAACCAGACAACAGGAAGCCGTTGCAGGAAGCTCCCAATGAAGTGGATCGAACAAACTCTCGGACCACTCTTCCTGGATGGGGATACAAGGCGTGTTCATTTGTTCGAGCTTCTGCTTGACGTGAATGACGGATTGAAAAAGGCAGGTAATAACACACAATTTACAGGTCATTGGTGCTGGATCATCGGCTGCGCAAACTCCGACGACCGCGCTAGCGGCCTTACATACATGTGTGAAGATTATTATCACAGAATAAGGGGCGGTGTTATCCCGCTCTCTTCCAGAGCCCAACGGGCGCGCCATATATCTGAACTCCGCTCAAGCACCAGATAGTTGCGTTCCGCAATATAGCGCGACTTCTGACCGGGGATACATGGGATTCGGATCGGACACGCCTTGAGCGGCGATTCACCAAATTGTGCAAGGGCCCCCAGAATTCGTGCCCACACCCTTGGCGGGGCGCGATGCGCAATGCCCGAGGCAACCAGCTGGTGTAACCAGCGACCGGCGCCGAGCTTCATCGTGGCACGCGTCGCCAGGTGGATTTCCCCCGAAAGCACCGTGACATCATGGCCGTTGGCAAGCGCCATGTCCCGGATCACCCGAAGCATATCGCACCATTCGTCACGGTGAGCGCGGCTTTGCCACTGATCGCGCAGATCGTCCTCGTATTTCTGCATTTTGGGGATGGCGACCATCAGAGCCTCAAACACCGACAGGCGTGGACCCAGCAACGGCACGCTGGACATCAGGAACGTGTGACCCTGCACCGGGGTCGAGGCCTCAGCTCGAATCATCTTCCAGCCGCCGTCCCCCATTACCTCGTGGCGCGTACGCTCCGACCTCATATCAGGTGCAAGGAGGCGCAGACCGGCTGTGCGAACACTCCAGCCCAGATGCAGCCCGGCAGGATCGTGGAACCGTTCAGGCAGATCACCATCTACTGCGGCATGCTGAAAGGTCAAAAAACTCTCGCGGGCAACATCAAACAGGATTTGGCCGACCGGTGTGTCGGTCTTCGACCCCGGTAGCGATCCCCAGCCATCGCAAATATCGTGGTCGTCCCACTGCATGAGAGACGGCACGCGCGCGGCGATCCAGACAAATTCCGGCGCACGATAAAGCGCCACGTAGCGCTCCAGGAAGCGTTCGCGCAAATAATGGCGCAAATCGGCAAGATCGGCGCGCGAAGGATCCTTGGGGATATGTTCGGGCCAGTCCTCGCTCAGGGGGTGACCCTCGGTGACTTGGTCAGCATAGACCTGATCGCCACCGTGCAGCAGCAGGGAAAACGGCGCGTTCCGGTGATCTTCTGTCAGGCGTGCCCACATCGCATTGCGCTCGGACCCTTCGCGCTCCAGATCGCCGATTTGCTCGCCGTTGCAGGACACATAGGCGATCCGTATATCGCCTCGAAAATCACTTGCCAAGGAGTAACTTTGGCCGTTCCAGGCATAACAGGACGAGCGGTTTGCGGGCAGGTCGAAGCGTGCTCGCCAAACGGTCATATGATCGTATTCCGCGAGGATTTCCGCTGTATGTACGCCGTGGACCGTTTCGATTGGCTCCGGGCACTCGCCATTGTCCGCAATGAAAAGGACAGAGAGCCGTAACACATATTTCTCGACATGGTCGAGAAAGAGAAGCGGTCCGGTCATGACCGGAGGTTCGGATGTCATGCGCAAGGTGGTTCCGATCAGTCTTCGGGCACTACTGTCGCCGTTGTCCTCGTCGCAGGACAGCGGGTATTGCAATCAGCGCGATCAGCCCTGCAACCCAAACCAGCAGAACGACCGTCTTGACAAGAAAATGAATCGATCCACCCGCCCAGCCGAGCAGCCCCTCAATATTGGCCGCATCACGTAAAGCCGTGGCTTCCTCCCCAAGGCCAAACCACTTCGCAAGCCCCGCTCCGGTATCGGCCAGTGGCCCGGCTGCACCGGAGATCCAGGAGAGGACCGGATCGACCAGCCACCAAGCGCCGAGCGAAAGCGCAGACCATATGACCAGCCCGGCCACGATGACCGAGGTCGGAATATTCAGCACCGGCAGGGCTCTGCGTTCGCGATAGCCGGAATGGTCATCGCCCTCATAATACCCACCCATGTCGCGATACCGTCTGTGTTTGGGTCGCCGGAAAAGATGATGTCCCATGATTTGCTTCCTCTAAGGGTGACGTTCACCTCCGCCAACACAACGTATCGCATCCTTGACCACCAGATGACCGCGGTGCGCGTCAAGGCCCCAGGTCAAAGTCCAGACGTAAGGATCCTGCGCCGCGGTGACACCAGGCAGGCCCATGTCCACCCGAGTTGCGCCGCCTGAACAAACCTGTCTAATCAAAAATTTCCGACAACCAGGACTTGCGGCGATACCCATGTTTGCCATGGCCTCCATGCTTGCCGTAACCGCCGTGCTTGTCATAGCCTCGGGGTTCTGGCTCGCGACGTGGTGGCGGCGCCAGTTCTACGGCACTACGCTCGATGATCTTGTCCAGCTCCCCCCGGTCCAGCCACACGCCCCGGCATTTGGGGCAATAATCAATTTCCACACCTTGTCGATCGGCCATCGTCAGATCAACACTCTCGCATACTGGACATTTCATGAGCTTCTCCTTTAGGTCAATCATCAGGGAAATCATAGTAGCACCATACTCACACCCCTTCACACTTGGGGCAACTAATCAAAATATTCTCCAGCATGTTATCGGCACCAACCATGATTAATTGGTGTGCCCAGAAGCCCCCTGCCCCCATTGAGCAGGTGATCTATTATCTGTTGTGAATCAAGGGGCAGTCTAGGTATCCTGTATTTTCGATCAATACCGATAATTCGACGCGGATTATTCCCACACGGATGAGGTCGCGCCCCATGCAGCCACGCTGTTGCCGGAAACCACGATCCAGCTCTTTGACTTCATGTAAAATTGTGCACCTGCCATTAATTTAAGTCTGGTGTTGCACCACAAATAGAATTCCGAGGGCGAGAGACCAAGCATAGAGTAAGCTGAATACAGCAGATACACCTTTATACATAGACACCAAACGAGGTCGATCCAATGAGTCATGATCATGTGCATATGCGCCCAGAGACCAAGGATAAACGCGTTGCTATAGCCATCTGGGCGAACGGCTTTCTTACCCTCGCCCAGATCGGGGGAGGTATCTTCGCCGGCAGTCTCGCCCTTATCGCGGACGCCTTGCATAACTTCTCTGACATGGCATCACTCGTCATCGCGTTCGCCGCGCAAAAAATTGCGCGCCGCCCCGCTGATGCAAAGATGACCTTTGGCTACGGACGAATTGAAATCGTTGCAGCCCTCATCAACTACACTACCTTGATCATTATCGGGATCTACCTGATCTACGAAGGTGGTATACGAATCATCGATCCTCCTCAAGTCAAGGGCTGGTGGGTCGTCTGGCTTGGTGGTATCGCCCTGGTCGTAGATGCATTGACGGCGTTGCTCACGTATTCGATGCAGAAAGGCAGTGTCAATATCCGTGCACTGTTTCTTCACAATCTGTCGGATGCACTCGCGTCGGTCGCCGTGGTCATTGGCGGGGCCCTTATTTTACTCTACGACATGCGCTGGGTTGATCCTGCCATCACCATCGGCATTGCCCTCTATATTCTCTACCTGGGTCTGACAGAAATCGGCGGCACCATCAGAACCCTCATGCTGGGCAGCCCGGTGGATATCGATACCGATGCTGTCATTGTTGCCCTGGCCAATGTCGAAGGCGTTATCGATCTTCACCACGTACATTTTTGGCAGATGGGCGAACACGAGGCATCGCTGGAGGCCCATGTAATTATCGAGGTAAGTGCATGGGATCAGCTTGAGAGTATCAAGTACAGGATAAAACAGGCTCTGGAGCAGGAATTCAATATCAGTCATTCGACACTGGAATTCGAACACCCGGACCACGTGCACAAGAATGCCCACACCTATGGGCATGGTTGACAGAAAAATCTCTATAAGCACCGGTAAGAACGGAGACTATTTCAACAGGCCGCCAAGGCGCGGAATTCTGCCGGCATGAATCCGAGCAGCGAGAAAGGACCAGAGACTAATAGCGCAGTTGCAGAATTCGCCGGGCGCCATTCAGCACAATCAGCCCGATGATCAGACCAATAACCAGGTCGGGATAACGGGAACCCGTCCAGGCGACCAATACACCGGCGACGATAACGCCCACATTGGCGATGACATCGTTAGCGGAAAAGATCCAACTTGCTTTCATGTGTGCGCCGCCGTGCCGGTTTCTTGCGATAAGCACCAGACACCAGACGTTGGCCGCCAGAGCCACAAGACCAAAACCCATCATTAACGCAGATACGGGTTCGCTGCCGAAGACAAATCGCCGCCCAACTTCAGACAGGACTCCCAGCGCCAGAATTAACTGCAGCCAGCCTGACAAATGCGCCGCGCGCAGCTTGGTGCGAAGGCTGTGCCCCACCGCATAGAGAGCGACGCCATAAACCGCGGCATCGGCGAACATATCCAGGGAATCGGCAATCAAGCCGGTGGATTGCGCCAGCCAGCCTACTGTCAGTTCAACCACGAACATAACGCCGTTGATGGCCAGCAGCCACTTCAAAATACCGGCTTCGACCTGGGCGGCTGCCTCTTCCTTCTCCCTGGCCAGGACTAGATCCTCTTCCCCCACCGGGGTGGTTTTTTCGAGCGTGGCACCCAGTCTCAGGGAGCGCATCCTCTCTTCGATGGTAGCCCCATTGTCGCCATGGAATACCCGCACCTTCCGATTCGGGGTATCGAACTCCAGTAAAACCCGGGGCTCAATACTGTCCAAGGCCATGCGGATCATCCCCTCCTCCGACGGGCAGTCCATTTTTGGTACTCGGTAGTCACTGACATAGCCATGTTGAAAAGCCGTATCAGTATTCGCTATCCCAGAGGTGGGGGCATTGGCAACCTTCGCGCTCTGGCAGCCGTCACTGCACGGGTCAGACATCGAATAAAGCCCTTGTGGATGTACGGACGGTCACTATAAACTCTATAGCAACTATAGAGTCAATCGGAATATTGAGAGATGATGAAAATCGGCGAACTGTCGAAAGTGACTGGCTGCTCCGTGCAAACCATCCGGCATTATGAAAAGGAACAATTGATTGCCTCCGCAGAACGCAGTGAAGGTAATTTTCGCCTGTACGATGAAGTTGCCGTTGAGCAATTATTGTTTATCAAGCACTGCCGCAGCCTGGATCTCAGTTTGCCGGAGATCCGGCAATTATTGGGATTAAGCCGTTCCCCCGGCGCACAATGTGGTGACGTGAATCGGATGATGGATAGGCATATCGAGCAGATAGAGGCGCGTATCCAGGAGCTCACCAAGCTGAACGAGCAACTGAGAATGCTGCGCCGCAGCTGTTCAAACCGTCGGACAGTGGAGCAGTGCGGCATATTGCGGAATTTGTCGGCTACTCCGGTTTCGAGCGGGTGACACCCGGTTCCAAAAACTCTCCTGAACGTTCTGCAACAGGGGCATTTTTCCGCTGCCTTCTCGCCAGCCCCAGAAAGACCAGGAAAACCACCAGTACCGACAATTGCGCCATGATCCCCTGCCAGGTGGATTTGACGCCGACCCAATCGAATTCAAAACTGACAGGCAATGGGGTAATACCGATAATATCCGCTTCCTGAAGTGCCGACATCGCCTTACCCATGAGGATAAACGCCAGGGCCAGCAACAGGTAGGTGGTGACGGAAAAGAATCTGGCAATGGGTAATTTCACTGAGTAACGCACCAGCAACCAGGCCAATACGGCCAAGAAAGCAGTACCGGCTACAAAGCCGCTGAATACGGATGAATATTGAGCGGCTGCAGCCTGGGTCAGCAGCGCCTGATAAAACAAGACCGTTTCAAAGACTTCACGATAAACCGCAATAAATGCCAGCAGCGCAAGACCCCACAGGGTACCCGCAGTCAGGTGGGAGTTGATGTGCTGCTGGATATAGGCCTGCCACTGGGCAGCATGGGTTTTACTGTGCATCCAGATGCCGACATAGAGCAACACGACCGCCGCCAAAAGGGCCGCAACCCCTTCCATGACTTCGCGGCTGGCGCCGCTGATACTCACCAGGGACTGCGCGGCAGCCCAGGTCGCAACACCGGCCACCAATGCCGTTACCCAACCCAAATGCACATACCGAAGTCCGTCACGCCGACCGGTTCGCACCAGCACAGTCACCAGGGCAATCACCACGAGCAGGGCTTCGAGCCCCTCCCGCAACAGAATAACCAAGCTGGCACTGAACAGGGTCGCATTGGACAAGGTAGATTCCGAAAGCAATCGATCCGCATCATCCAACCTTGCCAGCGTCCGGCTCACAGCGCTTTCCACCTCACCCGGGGACTGAGCCTGCTTCAATAATTGCCTTATCGCCATCATATCGGCTTCGAGCGTCTGGCGAAGTGCTTTATCCTGCGCATCCAGGCTGTTTTCGACCAATTCAAAGCCATCCAGATAAGCACTGACCGCCAGTGCTTGTGCTGTCTGATAATCGCCGCGCTGGTGCGCCTCTTGTGCTAGCAGCAGTTGGTCGCGGGTGATTTTCAGAGGATTGGTCGTTTCCTGGAATAACAGTTCTGGCTTTGCGCGCAACCGTTCGATCGCCTGCTGCGTCATCTCCGGATGTTCAGCAGCGAGTTGCACCGGCGTGTGGTTAACCATCTGTGACAAGGTGACGCTGGGTGCCTCGCCTGTAACTTCAGAGCCGGATTGAAATGCCAATCCGCCGACATGGAACGCCAGCGACCAGCGTTCCTCTTCCGTCAGTTGGGTAAATGCCGGCATTGCGGTATCGTCTATGCCATTGGATATGGCGTCGTACAGGCCCAGAAGTGACCGGTTCAAGGCTCGCTCTTTGCTGGTGAAATCGGTTGGAGCTGGCTCCAGCTGTTCGGCCATCACACCATCGCCCCCACCGGCTGCGCCATGGCAAGAAGCGCACTGGCTCTCATACAACCCTTTGACGGTCGCTTTCGACAACAGATGATCCGGCAGGGACGACTGCGGCATCAGTGCCAACAACGTACCCCGCAGGCTGCCGCTCATTTGCCGAATTGTTTCAATAGCCTGTTTGTTCTGGATGGCTTCCTGTAAAGCCTTGGCCTGATCTGTCAGGTCGCCAGCGTCGGCTGATTTATCCTGAATCTCAGAAATATTCGTCACAATGAGCTGGGAGAACTCCAGCATTTCCTGATATTCACCGTCATTGACCACATGGCCATCTTTGACGGCTTCCACGTAATCCACAGCAATGTATTCGGCCAGCTGTGCCAATTGACGCATCTGAGCCCAGCCGTCATCACTCATCTCGGCCTGACTAGTCGCTGGAAGCAAACACGATAAGCCCAGCAGCAGTACTGAGACATTCAAAACAAATTGCTTCGGGCTTATAAAACGGTATATCCAGTGCGCCTGCATTAACGAGATCTCTACTTGGCTTGTTACTAATGATAATTAATCTCAATTATAATGCCTATGGTAGCTATAGAGTCAAGTGTGTGACTGGTTTGTTGGCATTCCTGACAACACGGCTCCTGTCGGCACACGGGATATCCTTCTGCCTCCATTGAGCTGCTCTCATAACCAGTCGTACCCGCAGTCCGGGGCCGTGCAGAATGGCATTACGGTGCGTATCTTCTGTCGGAGCAACCTCACGCATCGCACTCCTCTTGCGTTTGTACACTGGACTGGTTGAGATACACCAGCATGATCATCCTGATCTTCACGGCGACCCCGGACAATGCGATTCTCTAGGCGCCAACAGATTATCGATTTCTTACAAAGTGGATCCTAGCTCTTGGGCTCATTTCATGAAGAAGACCCGCTTCAGAGTGGCTTTTGGGTTGGTGCGGTATCCTTAAGCTGGCTTTAGCGGCTGTTCGATAAGCCCGAGGCGTTCGTAATAACGAATAGTTTCGACACTGACCCGAGCTGCTTGTGCCAGTTTACCGATGGTCAATTGACTCATCACTTTCTCCCGTAGCGCTCACCTCTGCATCAGCTATGCGGGGTAAGCTGATCGTGAAACGTGTGACGCTGTGCTCGGATGCCACATCGATATTCCCCTCATGGGCTTCGATAATGGACTTGACGATGGCCAACCCCAAGCCGGCACCTTCGCTTTGACGTTGTCGGGAAGGATCAATGCGGTAAAACCGGTCGAAAATCCTGGGCAAATGCTCGGCTGGAATTTCCGGCCCCGGATTCTGTACGCTGAGTAACGCCCTACCCTCGCTCGATGAATCCAGCAGGATCAGTACACTTGCCTCCGCGGGCGCATGACGTAGGGCATTGGACAGCAGATTGGATAATGCACGACGCAGCATGGCGCGATCACCCAGTATAATTGGCGCCTTTCCCTCCAATACCAATTCGATGTGTTTTTCCTCTGCCAGGGCCTCGAAAAAATCGAACAGCTCGCGCACTTCCCGGGCCAGATCGAGCGGTTCCCAGACAGGCTTGAGCAGGCCGTGTTCGCTTTGGGCCAGCCAGAGCATGTCATTAACCATCTTGGTCAGGCGTTCCTGTTCTTCCAGGTTTGAATATAACAGTTCGCGATATTCTTCCAGGCTTCTGGACTTCCCCAAACCCACCTGGGTCTGTGTGATCAGGTTGGTCAGAGGCGTGCGCAATTCGTGGGCGATATCGGCGGAGAAATGGGAAAGTCGAACAAAGCTGTCCTCCAATCGACCAATCATATGGTTGAACGAATCAACCAGCGTTTTCAGCTCCGCCGGCACGGTATTGGGCTCGAGACGCACATGCAGTCGATCTACCTGGACATCACCCATAGACTCACTCAGAGCACGTATTGGCGCATGCCCCTGATGCACGCCATACCAGGCCGCCAGGAGAGTGATGGCCCCTGCCGCCACCATGATCAACCACAAACTACGACGAAAATTTTCCAAAAAATGGATGTGGAAATCCATATCGATGGCAGCAACGATGCGATAATCCTGGCCCGCGATGCGGGTATGAGTGATAGTGCCACGGTAGGTTTTGCCGTCAGTTTGCCAGGTGTAAATCTTGTCTACCTGAATACGGCTCACAGGAGAATAGGCGTTTGCTTGTGGCAAAGGTCCACCTTCCTCAGGACCATAGACCAAACGTCCCGCATCATCCCAGACTTGAAAGTAGACACCATGGTGACCAGAAACAGCTCGCGCAAGGGCGCCCTCCGGAGCCGAGTCCTGATCTTTCGCCGATTGTAGAGCGTCTTCAACAGCACGAGTAATCACCACCAACTCGTCGGCATCCTGTTCAGCAAAATGGCGCTCTACTTCATTCAGCACAAGATAACCGATCATCAGCAAACTGAAACCGATAGCCATCGCGACAAACAGCATCACCCGGCTGTTGAGTGACAGTGGTCGTCTCCGGACGAGACTAACTTTCGTCATGGTCGTCCTCGACCTCCAACTTGTAACCCATGCCGCGCACAGTGTGAATCAGCTTGGGTTGATAATCGTCATCGATTTTTGCCCTTAGGCGACGTATGGCCACGTCAATGACATTGGTGTCGGAATCGAAGTTCATGTCCCACACCTGGGAGGCGATCAAGGAGCGCGGTAATACTTCGCCCTGTCGCCGGACCAACAGCTCCAGCAAACAAAACTCCTTGTGGCTTAGATTGATCTTGCGGCCGGCGCGCGTGGCCCGGTGGCGCGGCAAATCCAGGGTGAGGTCGGCAACTTTGATCTGATCGGTCATCACCGGCACCGTACTACGGCGTAACAGCGTGCGCACCCGGGCCAGCAGCTCGGCAAAGGCGAAGGGCTTGACCAGGTAATCGTCAGCCCCCAGCTCGAGGCCCTTAACGCGGTCATCCACGCTGTCGCGGGCGGTTAGGAACAGTACGGGTGTCTGACGTCCAGCCTCGCGTAGTGACTGCACAATGCGCCAGCCGTCGACGTCCGGCAACATGACATCCAGCACCAGCAAATCAAAGGTCTCTGTCATCGCCAAATGATGGCCGTCGAGGCCATTGCGCACTAACGTGACCAGAAAGCCCGACTCGGTCAGTCCCTGCTGTAAATAATCGCCGGTCTTGATTTCGTCTTCGACCACTAATAGCCGCATCGTTGCACTGCTCCGTATTTTCAGAATGGAGTGTCAGAATGGTTTGGAAACAGCCTAAACCTGGCTAACCCACAAGAAGATGACGACTAGATTACAACTTTGTCATTTTTAAGTCATGCGGGTGACAGGCTCGGCTCGCTAGTATGCGGAGTCAGAACGTGTAACAACCATCACTTATTCGAAAAGAGATTGCCTCATGACCCATGGTTTCCCCAGACCCAAACAACCCTGGCAACTAGGTCGCCGCCGCTTTGTACAGGGCCTGGCAGCCGGTGGCGTGCTGGCCGCCACACCGTCCTGGGTGCAGTCGGCCGTAAAAGGATCGACTGCTCTGGGCTCAGCACCAGTGCTCAGCGGACGAGAAATCGATCTGGTGATTGCCGAAACACCCGTCAATTTTACCGGTGTCACGCGCATGGCGACCACCATCAACGGCTCCATTCCGGCACCGACGCTACGGTTGCGCGAGGGCGATGAAGTCACCATCCGCGTCACTAATCGTTTGCCGGTCGCCACCTCCATTCACTGGCACGGGATATTGCTGCCCTATGAAATGGATGGTGTACCCGGCATCAGCTTCAATGGAATTGCCCCGGGAGAAACCTTTGTTTATCGCTTTACACTTAGGCAGAGCGGCACCTACTGGTACCACAGCCACTCCGGCTTTCAGGAGATGACTGGTATGTACGGCGCCCTGATTATTGAACCACGGGCGGGTGAAAGACACCGCGCTGACCAGGATTATGTGGTGCAGCTGTCCGACTGGACCGACGAAGATCCAATGCATACCTTCAGCAAGCTGAAAGTACAAAGCGATGTCTACAACTTCAATCAGCCCACCTTTTTCGATTTCACAGCCGATGTTTCAAAGATGGGCTTACAGGCAGCCCTGGAAAAGCGCCAGATGTGGAACCAGATGCGGATGAACCCGACCGATCTGGCGGACCTGTCGGCGGCCACCCTCACCTTCCTAATGAATGGCACCACCCCGGCGGGCAATTGGAGCGGGTTGTTCCAGCGCGGTGATCGCGTACGGCTGCGGTTTATCAATGCCGCCAGCAATAGCTTTTATGATGTTCGCATTCCCGGTTTGAAGTTAACGGTGATCCAGGCAGATGGCCAGGATGTCGAGCCGGTCACTGTGGATGAATTCCGCTTTGGCCCCGGCGAAACCTACGATGTCATGGTCGAGCCCCAGGACGACGCTTATACGATCTTCGCCCAGAGCATGGAACGCAGCGGTTACGCTCGCGGCACCCTGAGTGTGCGGCAAGGTTTAACAGCGCCTGTGCCAGAACCCGATTCGCCCGAGTGGTTAACCATGAAGGATATGATGGGAGCAATGGGTGGTGGCGCCATGGGCCACGACATGATGAAAATGGACTCCATGGGCCAAACCAAGATGGATCATTCCCAAATGTCCGGCGGTATGGCCATGGACCACAGTATGCACGGCATGCAGCAGGGTTCTGACAACCCGCTTGCCAAACCTTCATCTACCATACGCCACGCCCGAACCGAATACGGGGCTTCGGTTGACCAACGGGTGGATACGCCAAGTACCAATCTCGACGACCCCGGTATTGGCTTGCGCAACTTAAGCCAGCGTGGGCTGCGCCCACAGGGCCACCGCGTGCTGACGCTGGCCGACCTGCAATCCATCGATGGTGTACTGGATGACCGCCGCCCGCCAGCGAGAGAGCTGGAACTACACCTCACCGGCAATATGGAACGCTATAGCTGGTCTTTCGACGGGCTTGAATTCGGCAAAAGCACTCCAGTCTCCTTACGTCATAACGAACGCGTGAGAATCATTCTACAAAACGACACCATGATGACGCACCCCATGCACTTGCACGGCATGTGGAGCGAACTGGAAACAGATCAGGGCGAATTGCGGGTTCGGCGCCATACAATTCCCGTGCAGCCTGCACAACGCATCAGTTTTTTGACAACACCTCACGATCTGGGCCGCTGGGCCTGGCATTGCCATTTGCTGTTTCATATGGACGCGGGCATGTTCCGCGAGGTGGTGGTGTCATGAAACGGATTTTGACGAAACCCTTAACCAACCTGATTTTAGCTGTCAGCGCATTTCAAGCGTCTACAGCCTTGGCGCAGATGGATCATAGCGCTATGCAAATGGAGGCAAGTGCCACAACGGTAGATGGCCGCGATCCTCACGCCTATTCAGACGGTTACACGCTAACCGAGGGGCCTTATGCACAGCCAGGTCCAAGACAATTAAAACTAGCGGATGAGCACGCTTTCTGGTCCATTCTGGGTGATCGCCTGGAGTATCAGGAAGATAGCGATAGCACGGTTTACGATGTCCAGGCCTGGTATGGCACCACCTACGACCGCTTTGTCATCAAAGCGGAGGGTGATATCGCAGACGGCACGCTGGAGGAGAGTTCAACCGACTTGTTGTGGGGCCATGCGCTTAATGCCTATTTCGACACGCAGCTCGGCGTTCGACTCGACCAGTATAACGAAGGTGAGGACCGTCAGTGGTTGGCATTCGGTGTACAAGGTCTGGCGCCCTACTGGTTTGAGCTGGATGTGACTGCCTATGTTGGCGACGACGGTCGGACCTCGCTCTCCGCCGAAGCCGAGTACGAGTTGCTGCTGACACAAAAACTCATCCTTCAACCCCGTGCGGAACTGAATCTGTATGGCAAGAATGACGCTGAAAATGGTTTGGGGTCAGGCCTCTCGGATCTCGCGGTCGGCTTGCGCCTGCGCTACGAATTCAGCCGCCAATTTGCGCCCTACATCGGTGTGGAATGGACAGACACCTATGGCGACACAGCCGATTACCGCCGCGCGGCAGGCCAAGATACGTCAGGCACCCAATTCGTCGCGGGACTGCGATTCTGGTTTTAACAATCACCAAGTTGATATAGAAACTTTTTAAACACCTATGAGGAACACCTTTATGAATATGAAAACACTAGCCACTATCATCGTGTTCTCCACACTGGGCATCGCTTTCTCAGCACAGGCCCATGAACCTAAAGAACATATGAAAGACGCTGAAAAACCGGATTGTGCAGCCATGAAAAATATGGATCACAGCAAGATGGATATGAATGATCCTGTGATGCAAGCCATGATGAAACAATGCATGAATGACACGCATAATAACGACTCTGAAAAGGATCAAGCGCAGGCTGATCATCAGGACAACGAAAAAAGCTCAGGCGAGCAACATTCAGAACACCAACACTGATCAACCCAAGGAGTTTTCATGTCGGCGCTCACCACCTTTATCAAGAGTCTGGTCATTACCGCTGTCATCGCGCTGGTGGGTGGTGGGCTGTTTCTCTATTCAGGTCTCTACCCCATGGGAGCCGATGTACCACACAATCGGCTGACCTACTGGCTGCTGGAAACCTTGCGTGAACGTTCAGTTGCACGTGCTGCCAGTGACATTAAGGTTCCTGGCGACCTAAACGCACCGGAGCGGTTACTGGCGGGTGGCGCCGACTACAATGATATGTGTGCGGGGTGCCATTTGAAGCCGGGCAAAACCGAAAGTGATTTCACCCTGGGACTGTATCCCGCTCCCCCTAATCTAACTCTAGCCGGCGATGAACATGGGCACGAACATACCGGCGACACCGAAAATGACGACGAGGCCATTAAGCGACAATTCTGGATTATTAAACACGGCATCAAGGCTTCGGGCATGCCCGCCTGGGGACCGGGGCATGACGATGAACGTATCTGGAACATGGTGGCGTTCCTGAAGCGATTGCCGGAATTGTCTCCCGACCAATACCAGATACTCACCGCACGTGGGCAAGACTCGGAAGGGCATGGTCACTGATATGGCACCTCATAATCCATCGGCTTACTGCAAGCGGTTGTAAATAGCCGCCAGCAACCACCCGGCGATACCCGCTGACACTGACCAAGCCACCAGTCCCACAACAACGCCAGTGAATGTCAAATGCCAACCCATCTCATTCAGTTGCATATGCACCATTTCCCCAGACATGGATAACATCATGGCGGGCATTAACATCACCAACAGGCTGCAAGCCAGCCACAGTATCGCCGCGGTAATCGCGCTGGCTATCCCGAATTTGAACGCATTAAGTGTCATGACTATTCCTCCGTTTATGGTGGTGTATCTGTAATAAATTAGTGTCTCTACATATCCCCGAACCGGTTGGCAGACTGCACCATACGCATCATTTCGTGTTCCTCCAGCGACCGGAGTGATTCCATCAACTCCTTGGCAGAGGGGATATCCGCCCTTGAGGCGAGATAGCGATACAGCTCAATCACCTGCTGATGCTGATCGACAATCACCTCCATGATTTGCGCGGCATCAAGCTCGGCAAAAGGCGCGTCGCAATGTGCATGTCGGACGATAGGATGCTTTGCCACATATTCCATACACCAGGTGTTCAGCGCATGTTCATCGCCCGAGGTTTCGAAGCCATTGACAACTTTTGTGAGACTTTTTTCGTGATCGGACAGGTAAGCAAGAATCATCCGGGCCCGTTCATCCGTATTCTTGTCTGCGCAATGGGATAAGCACTGACTGAGATGTTGGTGAAATTCCCGGGTCCAGTGCAGCACATCTTTTAAGGTTTCAATTTGCATAATTTTTTCTCAGTTGTGGATTGACTCATCGATTAGAGTCTCAAAAAGTCACGATAGCTGCGCATACACACCACCAGTTCCTGGTGGGTGTCGATGCCCATATAGATCGCTTTAAGTGTGCTAACTTGATCCATTACCATTCTCCAAACAACAAAAGTTAACCACTAGAGTCCCGTTCTGTGCCTGGCAGGCTTCCTCCACATGATTTTTAATGATGATGTTCATGCGCCTGACTTTGGGACACAGCTTGCTTTCGTTTTTCAGATCCAAGGAATAGTTGCTCTCCGATCGCGATTAGCATCATTGTGACAACGGCCACACCCAACACAAATGGATCTGAATTCAACTTCACCCAAACGAACCCGCTTAGTGCAAGCGAATCTAATATAATCGCGGTAACGGGGACCCAGCTTTTGGCTTTAACATCGTCCAACAAGTAGCGCAGAACACCCCAGTGAATGGCGATATCCATCACCAGATAGAATATGATGCCAAGTGCTGCTATACGGGAAAGATCAAAGAACGCGGTGAGCACAAGTCCAAGAACCACGGTGTACACCAATGTATGTTTCTGAATGCTACCCGGCATACCGAAATGGCTATGGGGCACCAACTTCATTTCCGTTAGCATCGCCAGCATTCTGGAGACCGCAAAAGTACTGGCAAGAATCCCTCCCGCCGTCGCCAGCATGGCAATCGCAACGGTGAACCACACGCCGTACTCACCGAGTGCAGGTCGAGCGGCCGCAGCCAGGGAATAATCTCGAGTTTGAATAATCTCCCTGAGTGAGAGGTTACTGGCCACCGCAAAACCAACCAATGTATAGATAACGACACAGGCAGCAATCGAAATAACAATGGCGCGACCAACATTGCGGTGTGGATCGATCACCTCGGAACCACTATTGGTAATAGTGGTAAAGCCTTTGAATGCCAGAATCCCCAGCGCTGTGGCGCCGAGGAAATTACTGGCTGAACCGGTCTCGCTTACATGGTCAAAGTCCACTGCCAGGCTATCAGCTAACCAGATGCCGACGAGACCAAAGATTAGAATTCCACCAATTTTCAGTAGGCCGATAAACCCTGCAACCCCTTGAATCAACCGATTACCCAACAGGTTCACAATGAACGCCGCCAGAATTAGGGAGACGCCGAGTATAGGAGTCATTTGCCCTGAAGGGTCACCGCCAAATAATTGCATGGTGTAAGAACCGAACGTACGCGCTAGAAAACTCTGCGCGATGACCATCGAAAAATACATAAGTAGTGCATTAAACGCAGTGGGCAACCGGTCGCCATAGGCCTTATGCAGATACATGCCGATCCCCCCTGCTGATGGGTAGGCATTGGATATTTTGATGTATGAGTAAGCACTGAAACCAACGATGATCGCGGCCGCGAGGAATGCCAATGGGAATAATGCACCAGTCATCTCTGCCATTTGCCCGGTTAGCGCAAATATTCCTGCGCCGATCATCACCCCAGTCCCGAGCATCACCGTACCTGACAGAGAGAGGCTACCCTCGTCATAATGTGTCGAACGATCGTCTTTTTCCTCCATTCATGCCCCCTTAATATAATGGTCAGCCCTCTTCCTGGGCATTCGTTACAAGGTATACAGGATGCTTAAAACTGCATTTCTCAACAGACTGCTAGTCATATCGACAGGTTCCAACGTCAATTGGCCCCTCACCAGATTAATTTCCGAGACACCTAATCGATGTTCTTTGTTGCTCATTTTCTCTTTCATCTAATGAGGCGGCATCTTGTTGCAGCAGTGCGCCTCATGTTTAGCGTTATCCCTGATATTCTCATCGGTCTGCCGTTGCCAACTCAGCCTGGTTCGGGGCCACCAGCTGTCTTTTATTGCCGCACCATGCTTTTCGACAATGGCGATCATTTCATCGATATTGTGATGAGAAGCGTCGTAGGCGATTTTTAAGGTTTTTCTACGTGCATCGAACTGAACGCTGTCAACACAGGGAAGCCCATCAATTTCCTCAACAATCGCTTTGGTATTGTTTTCATTGATCCCGCACACGCTCAAGGTATGCTTGGTTAAAAAACCTGGATTGATACCCGATCGATGCTCATTCATAGTGTTTTTCCTCCAATCGACAGGTTGAGTAAGCAACCCATCTATTTTTTGTGTTTGTGGACAGGTGTTTTTTGGGATTCAGACTCATGATCCATCATTTGCCCCATCATCATCTGCATCATGCCCATTCGTTCTTCCATCATGTCCATGCGCTTTATCATATCCATGTCGTCCATTTTTGATGACTCATCTTTGTTCATGTCCATTCCCATGCCATCACCCATTAATCGCATGCCCTCCTGCATCACTCGCATATGTTCCTGCATCAGTTGCTGGCGTTTTTCCGGATCGGTTTCGGCTTTGATTTTTCCCATCATGTCGTGCATCTTTTGCATGTGCTCATGCATAGCCATCATTTGCTCATGGCCCATCACCATTCCGCCCATCGGCTGATCTTTACTGTCGCCATGTTCGTGCCCTTTTTTCCGCAAAGACGGGCGAAGAAATCGCGGCGGCTATTACCAAATTGGAGATTAGTTTTTTCATCGGAGTACCCTCATCAGTTGGAAACAGTTTTATCGACGTTAAATTTCGGAATCCATGCCGGCGTGACTTCCATATAGCGGCGATAGTCATCACCGAATTCCTTCAATGCCATGCGCTCCTCACGCTTAGCGAGTCGCACGTAAACCACTACCAGAACCGGAAACATAATCACGGTAAGGATCGTCGGCCACTGCAACAGAAATCCAAACATGATCAGGATAAATGCGATGTACTGCGGGTGGCGGCAACGGGCATACCAGCCGGTAGTCGCTAGCGAACGGGTCTGCTGCGCCTTGTGCAGAACACTCCACGCCGAGGCCAGCAAAAAGAAACCCAAAATGATCAGGACATTACTGGCGATATGCAGCGGATCAAAATGAGGGTTGCCTTCAAAACCGAAAAGGGTATGCAGAAGATGGCCGTTTTCGTGGGACAGAAAATCAATACCAGGATATTTTTCCGCCAACCAGCCGGAGAGAAAATAAATGGTTAATGGAAAGCCATACATCTCGGTAAATAGGGCAATAATAAACGCCGAGAAAGCGCCAAAGCTTCGCCAGTCAGTTTTGGTTTGCGGCTTGGTAAAGCTGAAGGCAAAGAAAATAAATATCGCCGAATTAAGTATCACCAGCGTCCAGAGGCCGTAAGCGGATTCACCGTGCATGCTTCTTCTCCTGTAATATTGTTGGATTAATGGTGATGACGGTGTTCGTTTTCCCGACGGCCTTCCTCCAGCCCCCGCTGATAGGCATCCTGATCGGACTCGCCCTCATGCTGATCATGGCTACCATGACCACCGTGTCCGCCGTGCATAAACAGATGCATAAAGGGGCAGGCAAGGAAAATCAGGAACGGCAGAAACTGCCAGACGTGTTGCCGGTGCTCGACGAGCAGAAAATAGGTGACCGCGCCGATAAGTCCCAGTGCCGCCAGTCCTTTGGGTGTTAACCAGAATGATGTTTTTTGAGTCGCCATGTCACACCTCACCTGTGTAATTGAAAATCGTTGTCTATTGCGCCGCGTTTATCGTGTATCCATAGCAGATCGTTAACCGGCACAATGCAGACCAGCCCTTCGCTATCGGCATTGGCATGCGCCGCATCCACAATCAACCGTGCGATTTCCTTGGCCTGCTCCGCCTTGGCGTAAACTTCCATTTGAATATGCTTGATCAAATGGTTTTCGTTAAAACTGTCAAAGTAATGACCACGCCCACGAACTGGATGCAAGGTAAACCCCTTCACCCCATGTCGAATCAAAGTTTCTTCCACGTTTTTCAGGCGAAACTCGTCAAAAATGGCCATGACTTTGTTGATGTTCATTGGGCCTCCTGCTTATTTCACCGTGATTTGTCCACGGTACATCTGCATCTGACAATGAAACGCATACTCGCCGGATGACATTGCTGGCAGCTGAATGGTCTTCAGTTTATTCAACGGCAAAGTGTCGCTGATTTGCAGTTCGGGGATCAATAAAGTCTCAGAACAGGGTGATTGATCTTTGCGCATAAATTTAATTTCAAATGGTGCTCCAGCTGGCACCTTAATGCGCGAAGGCGAATAGGTACCGTTTTCCACAGTTATCACCAGATCGTTTTCACCCAGCTCGGCTTCTTTCGGCTTGTAGAGCCAGAACCACCACACAATCAGTGCAATCAGCGCTAAACCCGCAATATTAATAATCATCATCGCAACGCTCTCATCCCGACATTCTCATTAGTGCTCCTGCGCTTTAAAGAAGCGCAGCCTATTAGCATTGGTTACAACTGTCAGCGATGAAAACGCCATCGCCGCACCGGCAATCACCGGACTTAACAGCAAACCGAAAAATGGATACAACACGCCAGCCGCAAACGGTACACCGGCCACGTTGTAAATAAAGGCGCCAAATAAATTTTGTTTGATATTGCGCAACGTAGCCTTGCTGACGGCAATGGCATCCGCCAGGCCATGTAACGAACCCCGCATCAGTGTTATGTCGGCACTCTCAATGGCCACATCCGTACCGGTGCCGATAGCAAAACCGACATTGGCGATAGCCAGGGCCGGCGCATCGTTAATGCCGTCCCCGGTCATGCCCACCACTTCGCCTTCCATCTGCAGTTCCTGCACCTTTTTGGATTTTTCTTCCGGCAGCACTTCGGCGAAAAATTCCTTGATACCGGCTTTTTTCGCTACCGCTTTGGCCGTGGCACGGTTATCGCCGGTGAGCATCACCACCCGGATGCCGTTATGCTGCAGGCGCTTGATGGCAGCGATGGAGTCTTCCTTAATCGGATCGGCTACTGCGATAATCGCTGCGAGCTTATTATCAACGGCGAAATACATCGGCGTTTTAGCCTCGGCGGCCAGCGCCTGGGCCATTTCAACAAAATCACCGAGCTCAATGGTGCGCTCGCGCATGAGTTTTTCATTGCCAAACAACAGCGTTTTACCGTCTACTTCCGCCTGCACGCCGTGGCCAGCAATGGCGTTAAAGTTGGAGACTTTGCCGGTTTCGATCCCCCTTTCCTGAGCACTTTCAACAATAGCCATGGCCAACGGATGCTCAGAGCCGGATTCAAGCGTTGCTGCCAATCGCAACACCGCCTGCTCATCATACTCACCCGCCACCAGTACATCGGTGACCTTCGGTGCACCCAAGGTAATGGTGCCGGTTTTATCCAGAATCATCGCCGTTATCTTCGACGCGGTTTGCAGGGCTTCACCGTTGCGAATCAGCACGCCCGCCTCTGCGGCCTTACCCACACCCACCATCACCGACATCGGCGTGGCCAGCCCCAGCGCACAGGGACAGGCGATAATCAATACAGTCGTGGCCGATACTATGGCAAATGCCACCGCCGGTTCCGGTCCAAAATTAAGCCAGGTCAAGGCACTCACCACAGCAATAATCATCACCACCGGTACAAAATACGCCGAGATGACATCAGCCAAACGACCAATCGGCGGCTTGGAGTTTTGTGCGCGCTTGACCATATTGATGATTTGCGCCAGCGCCGTGTCTTTACCAACGCGGGTAGCTTTAAACAGAATTGAGCCGGATTTATTGATGGTGCCCGCCGCCACGGTATCGCCAGTGGCTTTTTCAACCGGCATCGGCTCGCCGGTGAGCATGGATTCGTCAATCGCAGTATGCCCTTCAACCACTTCACCATCGACGGGAATTTTTTCACCTGGGCGCACGCGGACCACATCGTTCAGTAGAACCTGTTCGATAGCGATATCCAGTTCTTTGTCATCGCGAATAACCCGCGCCGTTTTCGCCTGCAATCCAATCAGGCGCTTAATAGCCTCAGAGGTACGACCGCGGGCTTTCAATTCCAGGGCAAGACCGAGATCGATTAAACCAATAATCATCGCGGTCGCCTCGAAATAAACATGGCGCGCCATTTCCGGCACCAAGTGAGGAACAAACACCACCACCATCGAATACACCCACGCCGTACCTGTGCCTAAAGCAATCAAGGTATCCATATTGGCCGAGTGATTTTTAAAGGATTGCCAGGCACCGACATAAAAGTGTTTGCCGGAGAACACCATCACCCCAAGCGTCAGTAATCCAACAGCCAACCAGGCAATGCGCTCACCAGTGCTTGTTACCGTCATTTCGCCGACTACGATGCTGTAAATCATCAGCGGCACGCCCAGACTGAGGGCGATGGTCATTTCCCGCATCAGTCGTTTGTAGTAAGCCCAATCAGCTTTTTCTTTTTCCGCCAATGCATCGTCTTCATTATCAGCAAGGCTGATTTTGGCGTTATAACCGGCGCCCTCAACGGCTTTTATCAATTGCTCGGCAGGCGCCGAACCGAACACGCTAACGGTTCGCTGAGCGAAATTCATTTCCGCGTTTTCCACACCCGGTATCGCTTTTAGGGCGGATTCGATTTTTCCCACACAGCTGGCACAACCAGCACCCTCGATCATCAGTTCCTGACTGACTGCACTGCCGCCAGGAACATGATGGTGATGATGCTGGCCAGTTTCCGTACCTTCATGACAGGATGGATTGCCAGATTCCGTGTTTGTTGAACTCATATCCATACTCCTGGTTTACTTGACAGCAACTAGCGAATGAGCGTTGCGGGAAAACCCACTCGATCCAATGCTTCGGTAAGGCTGTTTGGTTCGACCACGCCAATGACTGAAGCGATGCCCGTTACCAGGTCCATCGACACTTCGCTAACCCCTGCAACGGATTTCAACGTCTGCTCGATACTTTTCACGCAACCACCGCAGGTGGCACCCTGAACCTGTAAACGATGAAGAGGAAGAGACGTATCGCTAACACTGCGGATATTACGGGCTTCAGCAGAAACGGATGATTTGCCGGCGCAGCAACAACCACCTCGGTGTAGATTCGCACTTGGCGTTTTGTGTGTATTCATAACCTATCCTCCGCAGTGAATTCTTCGATCAGATGGCAAAGCATATGTCCCGTTGGCGCCTTATCCGGCTTCTGACTCCACTCCAACACAGCCTGTTGCATGCGATCCCGCAATTTCAGCGTTTCCCTAAGCTGTCGCTCGGTTTCATGCAGGCGCTGATCAATCAAGCGTCGCACCGTTGGGCAAGGAGACTTTTTCTTGTCCGCATGGGCGAGAATCTCCTGAATATCCTCTACCGAAAATCCCAACTGTCGGGCACTCAGCACGAACCGTAAGCGATTAACATCTTTATCACTGTATTCCCGGTAACCATTGGCCTTGCTTTTTGTGGGATTCAAAATCTTGATCCGGGTATAAAACCGCACCGTGTCTGCTGTAACCCCCAATAGCCTGGCAACCTCAATTACCTTCATACCGCCCTCCTCTCGATCCGGTCTAGGTAGTTAGGCACCATCCTAAACACCACTCGGGTTTTGGATCTTGATCTGAGTCAATCACCAGTCTTAAACCTTGGTGATACACCGAGCTTTTTCACCGAGCGTTAGTGAAGGTTATACACCTGCGTCCATGACACAGGTCAAGCCATTTTGTCTCGGGCATACCGGCTTATGTCTACAAGGATCAAGTAGTACAGCACTTAGTCCGGCCAGGCATTTCCACTGGCAATTCCCTTCACCCCGATATTGACAATTTCGACCGAAACTGCCTCGTTGACCATGCTAAGGCCGTGATCCTGACGCCCGGATGACGTTAGAATTACATTTAGGTAATGCTTATGTAATCTTCCCGGATAGAATGAAAACCGCGTCGAAGGAAGTCCGGTAGTGGCTTCCTTACTTCGCTTCATTTTCAACCCTCAAAGTTCCTTGCCTCCACAACAGGTAAATGGCAGGAAGTACCAGCAAGGTCAAAACGACTGTGCTCAACATTCCCCCAACCATAGGCGCCGCAATCCGACTCATAACTTCCGAGCCGGTACCCGTGCCGTACATAATAGGTAACAGCCCCACGATAATCGCCGCTGCAGTCATCATCACGGGTCTTACCCTTAGGCCGGCACCGTGCAACACCGCGTGGCGCAATGTTTCCTTTCGCGGTTCAACACCTTTCTGCTCACACTCTTCCAGCATATGGCGATAAGCCTGATTGAGGTACACCAGCATGATGACCCCGATTTCTACTGCCACACCTGCCAGCGCGATAAACCCTACGCCGACCGCGACGGAGAAGTTGTAGCCGAGTAGGTACATCAACCAGATTGAGCCCACCATGGCTAACGGCAGAGTTCCCATGATGATCGCGACCTCGGCAAAGTTGCGAAAATTGAAATAGAGCAGCACGATGATAATGGCCAGCGTCAGCGGCACCACATAGGTGAGTTTTTCTTTGGCTCTTAGCATGTATTCGTACTGCCCCGACCAGTTCAGGGAGTAGCCTGCTGGTAGCTCAACCTGATCGGCCACCACGGCCATGGCCACTTTTACGTAACTGCCAATATCCACGCCTTCGATATCAACAAAGGTCCAGCCGTTGAGGCGGGCATTCTCGCTCTTGATGGCCGGTGGGCCGTCTTCCACATAAACACGAGCGACATCCCCCAATGCAATGCGCTGGCCACTGGTTGTTACAATAGGCAGCAAGGCCAGTTGTTCCGGCGAGTTACGATAGTCCTGTGGATAACGCAGATTGACGGGATAACGCTCCAACCCTTCGATTGTCTGCGCTACGTTCATGCCGCCGATAGCAGTGGCCACCACCTGCTGCACGTCAGCGATATTGAGACCATAACGCGCTGCCTTTTCCCGCTGAATATCCACCTTGATATAACGGCCACCCGCTACTCGCTCGGAATACACTGAGGCGGTGCCAGATACATCTTTGAGCACCTCTTCCAAACGCTTGCCGATTTTTTCGATTTCCCTCAGATCAGGGCCAGCCACCTTAATGCCTACCGGGGTTTTAATACCCGTGGCCAGCATATCGATACGGGTTTTGATGGGCATCACCCATGCATTGGTCAGTCCAGGAAATTTCACCAAAGCATCCAGTTCTTTTTTCAGCGATTCGGTGGTCATGCCCTCGCGCCACTCCTCTCTCGGCTTCAACTGAATAAACGTTTCGATCATGGTCAGCGGTGCCGGGTCGGTCGCCGTTTCTGCCCTACCGATTTTGCCGAAAACACTCTTCACCTCTGGCACCGTGGCAAGCAACTTGTCGGTCTGTTGCAGGATCTCCCGCGCCTTGCCAATGGATAATCCCGGATAAGTCGTTGGCATATACATCAGGTCGCCTTCATCCAGAGGCGGAATAAATTCGCTACCGATTTTTGTCACAGGCAAAAAGCCGACGACAGTGATGAGCCCGGCGATGACCAAGGTGGTTTTGGGGTAATTCAAAACGGCTTTTAGTGCGGGCATATAAACGGCGATGAGTGCGCGATTAAGCGGGTTTTTATGCTCTGCCAGTACCTTGCCGCGAATAAAATAGCCCATCAGCACCGGCACCAGGGTGACCGCCAGCGCAGCGGAAGCCGCCATGGCATAGGTTTTGGTAAACGCTAGAGGAGAAAACATTCGTCCTTCCTGGGCTTCCAGGGTAAACACCGGTACAAAACTCACGGTGATGATCAGCAGGCTGAAAAACAGTGCGGGGCCGACTTCTACGGCAGATTCCGTGACCACCTGCCAGCGGTTATCAACAGTCAGCGGCGTCTTTTCCATGTGTTTGTGCATGTTTTCGATCATGACGATAGCGCCATCGATCATGGCGCCAATGGCAATGGCAATCCCGCCCAGGGACATGATATTGGCGTTGAGTCCTTGCGCATGCATGACGATAAAGGCGACCAGAATACCCACTGGTAAACTGACAATGGCCACCAGACTAGAGCGCACATGGAACAGAAACACCATGCAGACCAGTGCCACCACAATGAATTCCTCCAGCAACTTATGCCACAGGTTGTCCACGGCGCGTTCAATCAGGCCAGAGCGGTCGTAAACCGTCACGACTTCCACGCCATCCGGCAATCCGGCTTTAAGCGTCTCCAACTTGGCTTTGACGCCATCAATGGTTTTCTGGGCATTCTCGCCGAAGCGCATCACCACGATGCCGCCCACCACTTCGCCCTCGCCATTGAGTTCAGCAATGCCACGGCGCATTTGCGGACCCAGTTCGATATCTGCCACATCCTTTAACAATAGCGGTGTGCCGTTCATATCCAGGCCCAGGGGAATGGTTCTCAAATCATCAATACCCTGGATATAGCCACTGGCACGCACCATGTATTCCGCTTCACTCATCTCCACGACAGAGGCGCCGACTTCCTGGTTGCCGCGCTGAATCGCCCTCTGGATATGGGAGAGCGGCATGTTAAATGCGCGCAGTTTGTCTGGATTCACCTTGACCTGGTACTGCTTGACCATACCGCCAAGCGCGGAGACTTCAGACACCCCAGGCACAGTTTGCAGTTCGTATTTCAGGAACCAGTCCTGCAGGCTGCGCAACTGCCTGAGATCGTGCTGGCCGGTACGATCCACCAAGGCGTAGAGATAGACCCAGCCCACACCGGTGGCATCGGGCCCCAGCTGTGGTCTGGCACTGGGCGGCAAAGTCGGCGCCACCTGCGAGAGGTATTCCAGCACCCGCGAGCGTGCCCAGTAAGCATCAGTGTCTTCATCAAAGATGACATAGACATAGGAGTCGCCGAAAAACGAGTAGCCGCGCACGGTGACCGCACCCGGCACCGATAGCATGGCGGTAGTCAGCGGATAGGTGACCTGATCTTCCACCACCTGGGGTGCCTGACCCGGATAATTGGTTTTGATAATCACCTGCACGTCCGAAAGATCAGGAATGGCATCCACCGGCGTGTTTTTTAAAGACCAGCTGCCAACACCAACCAGAATCAGGGTGGCGAGTAGTACAAAAAAGCGGTTGTGGACGGACCAGCGAATAATAGCTTCAATCATTGCTCCCCTCCTGCTGTTCTGGGTGTTCCGAGTGCTCCGATCGATCCATGTCCGAGCCAATATCATTCATGTCCTGATGTTGGCTGTGATCCATCCGCCGGAAATCCGAGGTTTTGCTGGATTCGGAATCAATCAGGAACTGTGCGGAGGAAACAATGCGCTCCCCGGCTTTCAGGCCCGACAGTATCTCTACCTGGCTCTCACCGATTCTGCCTACCTTGACGGCAATGGATTTAAAGCGTCCCTCACCTTTTGCCAGCACGACTCTGGACTGACTACCCGTGCGAATCAGCGCTTCACGGGGAATCAGCAAAGCTTCCTCTGAAGGCTTGGTCGCTATCGCTATTTGGGCAAACATACCCGGCTTTAAATAGCTGTCAGGGTTGTCAAAATGTACCCGCACCTGCGCGGTACGGGTTTTGGCATTCAGTGAGGGATAGATATAGTCGACTCGGCCCGACCACTCGCGGCCAGGCAAATAATCGAGCCGCATGCGCACAACATCACCAACGCGCACATTGGCCGCTTGCCGCTCAAAGACTTCGCCGATTACCCAGATATGTTCCAGCTGCCCGATGGCCAGCATTTCCATACCGGGTTTCACAAACATGCCTTCACGGACCATAAGATTGTCCAATACGCCGGATTGCGGGGCTTTGATGGTGATGGTCTGACTGACCTTTGCGGATTTTTTCAGTCGGTGGATCTCCGATTCCGGCACCTGCAAGGCCGATAAACGCTCCATGGCCGCAGTGATTAGTGTGGGGTTATTGCGCTTTAACGCCAGCAACAGTTCTTCCTGGGCATTGACCAGGGTTGGCGAATATAAGGCATAGAGCGGCTCACCCTGTATGACCGGGTCACCAGCAGCTTTGACATGGAGTTTTTCGATCCAGCCCTCTACCCGCGGATGAATGTGAACAAGGCGACCTTCATCGTATTGCACATAGCCCACCGTACTAATGGTGAGATCCAAGCGCCCCCGCGTGACAGGGGATGTACGTACCCCCAGGTTGTTGACGACATCTGGCGAAATGGTGACTGTGCCAATCTCCTGATCGTCGGCCGCTTCTTCATACACTGGTATCAGATCCATCCCCATAGGGGATTTACCTGGATTATCGCGCTTATAATTGGGGTCCATCGGCGCGACCCAGTAGAGTGGTTTTTTCTCGGCAGCAGCGTCATCATCGCCCATGATCCCTTTCATACGCCATAGGGCCGAATAGTGAGCAAGGGTCGCTGTCGCAATCAACAAGGCAACGGTAATGAAAAAAGATTTATTCAATTGAATCTTCATGGGGTTAATCCTTCCGCGTGGTTACTGCTGGTGGCGGGAAACGGTCCTGAACTATTTTTGGACAAGAGGTAATTCAACTCGGCAATCATCTTCAGCCGGTCAATCCTGATCGTTAAAAAGTCGATCTTGGCATTTAACTCAGCAATGCGGGCGCGCACCGCTTCGGCAAAGTCACCGTCGTCGTTGTTGTAGGCGGCCAGGGCAGCTTCGGCCTGCTCTGACATTTGCGGCAATAACTGCTCGGCGTAGAGCGCGCGACGATCATTCAGACGCTGTAGCTGGACCAAGGCCGTATCTAGGTCCGCCATCAGCTTCCGCGCCATCAGTAACTTGTCGGTTTTCAGGGCCTCGGCCCGAGAAGTGGCCGCACTGACGTCTTTATCCTGTCGCTTGCCGGTGAAAAGCGGCAGGTCAAAGGTCACACCGACAGAGAACAAATCAGCACGGTCGCGACCCATGGGATCATCGTCCCTATAGCCGTATTGGGCGGAAAGACCCCACTCAGGTTTATATTTCTGGCGCGCTAATTCGACCCCGGTCTCCATTGCATCAATACGCTGATCAAGTGCCAGCAAGAGTGGGTGCCGATTGACCTGTTCATAGAGCCAACGATCACCATCCGGCTGACCTCCCACCGACGTCGGCTCATCACCGTACTGACTGGGCACAAGCTGCGCTAACGGCAGACGGGCGCGACCGCCGACCCACTCGGATAAACGCTGTTGGACTGACTCCGACTGTTGCCGCAGCACCGTCAAACGATCGTCCAACCGAGTAAGCTCCAATTGGGCCCGGATAATATCCTGCTGGCGGGCACGTCCCAGTGCCGACGAATAGCTCGCTTTGGTTGCATCTACCAAATGTTCAAACAGCGAGCGATCCCGCTCAATCAATCGAATGCTCTCCTGGGCCCTGAATGCTTCCAGCCACAGCTGCGAGACAGTAGCCGCTACCCTGGCCTGGCGATTCTGCCTGAGCAATGGCTCCTGTTCCGCCAACTCCTGTTTCTGACGGCTGGACAGCACCAGACTATCGCCGCGAGGAAACATCTGACTAACACCTACAGTAAGCTGCGTCATAGGCTCCTGGTTGATATCGAAGCTATCGGTAGGAAAGTTAGCCGCCATCAGGCTGACCTTGGGGTCTGGCAGCGTCGATGCTGAAATTGATTCGCTGGTCAAAGCGTCTTCGCGATGCCGGCTACCGTTCAGCCAGGGATCCGTGGCAATGGCATGGGCGATGGCCTCATCCAGACTCAACGTATTAGCCGGGCTCTGCGCAAATACAGGAAGCCCTACCAGCAAAAACAATAAAAATACCCATTGAATGTTCATCGTCATATGTCCTATTGCTGATCGCGACTATTCACAGATGCAAACACGTCAGCCGAACCGTCTTTTTTAAGCAGCCATACCTTGTAAGGCGTAAACCTGTCACCCATCTCCATACCCGGGCTGCCTGCCGGCATGCCAGGCACACTAAGGCCGATGGCGTCATCGGGAGGGTTTTCCAGAAACTGCTGAACAAATCGCGCAGGGATATGGCCTTCGAACACATAACCGTTACTCGTCACTGCTGTATGGCAGGACTGGAACTCAGGTGCTATGCCATAGTCATTTTTAATGCGATTCAAGTCCGACGGGTGGTGGGTTTTTGTGTCAAAACCAACATCTTCCATATGGTGAACCCATTGCTGGCAGCATTGACAGGTGCGGCTTTTATAAACATCCAACGTGGCAATCGTTGCGCTTTTAGTTGCGTGATTTTCGCTTTCGGAACAAGCGGTGAGAAATAACAGGAATACGATCAGCGCCGGAAAGCGCGGAAAGGTATGTAACGGCTTCATGATGACTCCCAATCAAGAGTTGCAGTGAACGCGCTCGTAGCGACGGCGTACTCTAAACAGACGTTATGGGAGTTTTGATCTCCCGCTTATCGAGTCGTCAGACGCCTGAATTTCAGGCGTACCAACCCTACGTCAGCGAGAAATGGGGGGGCGAAACAGCGAGGAAGCTTCCTGCGAGAGGAAGGAAACCGAATACTCTGTATTGAGAGTTTGAGAAAACTGAACGGAAAACGGTGACAGTGTACTCACCACCGCAACGCTTGCAGAGATGCAATCCAGCTGAGAGCAGTGATCCTGGCTGCAACAATCAGCGGCATCAGCCGTAAGGGCATTATTGATCTGGATATTGTTTGCCTTGGTATGGCTTCCATGATCCATTGCCCCCGTCATTACTGGAACATCAGGTTCGTGGCTCATCTTGTGGCAGGGCAATTTCGCAACAGCGAACGACTGGCTGGTAAAAGCCAGTAACGCGAAGATCGCCATGTAAAATCTGAATCTGCTACGCCACATAATCTGCAAATGGTTATATTAACCTTAGGAAAGATACCTTATTCTCTCGAAAGTTCAAACATAGCGCCCTTGATGATTGACATAGATCAATCAACAGATTGTTCCATTAAGCGCCAGAACTGCAAATATTGACTTGAGGCCCACCCCGTCAGGATTGAGTGGCTGAGCTAAGTTTTTTTGTCCAACGGCGCTATACTTAAATCTGAGCTGGAGTAACCCGCAGGTGGAGTCTGCCGATGAATACTGTCAACCGCATTGCCAATATCCTCAGAGCCAGTGCTGCTTTGCTCGTAACCGCTGTGGGCATTCTATTCAGCGCCGATGACGACGAAAGCGAAGACCGTCCCTTAGGAGATGGCTCAGACCGATTTGGGGAGCACAATTTTCGTACTGGACGCATGGACTCTGGAGCTGATCCAGATGGCTGGTATGAGGAGGACTTGTAACAGCTCCCTATTTCTTCTTCATCCCTTTTGAGACGGCCATTTTACCCAAACTGCCGCCCTGCCTTCCTGCATCATCAGCAGGTCTTGCGAGCGGGGAAGTAGCTGCAGTGATAGAGCGCCCTATATTCACCCCCGCCCACGCCATCATCCCACTCCACAGCAACGGCAATCCCAGATAGAGGCTGGTGGTAATCATATTCAGCAGCATGCGCTTGGCGTCGTGTTCGCCGGGGTTGGCGAAGATCTGCAGGAAAACGTTGACGTCCGGGTACATGGACAGAATCAGGTTCTGATCCACCCACATGGCCAGGTACCAGAGCACTGTCCAGAACTTGATGGTGAAGATCGCCATGCCACCGACCACCATCATGGCAATCGAGTAGCGGGACATAACCACCACCAGCGGTAACAGGGCATAGATGCCCAGCAGCATAATGGCCTGCACCATGGGCAATGACTGCAGCACGGCGGTCATAGTGACGGAAAACAGGGCCGATGCGGTGACCACACCACCGGTCGCCAGGCCACCTTTGACAATATTTCCTGCTGTATTGAACAAACCCGAGCCGGAGGCATTATTGGCGATCAATTCATTGCTTGACCAAGAGGGTGGCGCATTGGTGAGAACGGTTCTGGCAACGGCGTCGTTTTGCTGCTCGCTGGCCAGAGCCGGTGCGATAGCGACCACCAGCCCGGAAAAGCCGGCCGAGGTGGCATCCGCCTCATTGATCAGTTTCTCCCGCAAGCCGACGGCCCCATCCTCCCACCACTGTTTGCAGTAAGGTTTACCCCAGGCTGGCGGAGTGGTCGGATCGTACTCCGTATCCCTGGCCACGTTGTAAGCCCAGCCGGTAATTTGGTTGGCCGGGCGCAGGGTATCGTAATAACCCACTGTATCCCGATAGACGTGTGAGCCCATCCAGTCGGGGTCATCGGCGCCGTAAATGGAGAGAATGCCACTGATGGCCGCTGTGTTTGGTCGTTCAGCCTGGTATTTGGAGCGGGCCGGTATATAGCACTGGCTGAAGAAATCGCTCACCTCCTGCCTGAGTCGCGGATCGGCAATGGTGGCCAGGTGTGCTTGTTGCTCGAAGGTGCGCATATCCGCCACGGTTGGCAGGCCTTCGACAATGGCGTGATTCAGGCCGGAGCTGAGGGCGATCACGCCGTACCACCAGACGGGAACATTGACTGTTGCGGCAGAACCCGTGAAGCCGGTCGTGCCATAGGTGCTCTGTGGGGCCGCTACGGTCGCGGTTGTTGGCGTTGGATTCAGCAAGGTCGGCGGCGGCGAATAGGACAAGGTACCGGCATTGAGTGGCGTGAGGGCAGCGGGTTGCCCGGCCAGCACAACCACCAACAGCGCAATGAACAGCTCGATCTCCATGCGCCGCAGTGAGAGGCCACTGGCATGACCCACCTCACCGCCCTGCGCCGGTTCGCGCCAGTTGTCGATCAGGATGCCCAGAAACGGGAGATAGACGATACCGGTACTGACCAGCACATCCCACAGAATGCCGTAGAAGGTCCAGCCGAAGAGGGAAGTAAAGAGCTCCAGATAGCTATCGACACTCATTGCCCTGCTCCAATGATCAAACTCTAACCATCAAGCCAATGGCATTGACCAATACACCCTGCCCTAACACCAATTCGAGTAAAACCAACCAGGTGACGGCGCGCCAGCGTAAGCATGTTAGTCGGGTTGCTTTGGCCCGGCTCAGGATCTCCGCATCAGCCAGCCACACAACCAAATGATTCCAACCAAAGGAAATGACAGCGATCACTGTCCAGCGCATTGCTGTCAGTGTCGTCCGCCAGGTGTCGATGCTTTGTTGGACGGATTGCACGGAATCCGTTTGTAATCGATGCATCAGGAGATACCCCACCAGCACTGTCAGCAACACAGCCATGGTGGTGAATAGCAGAAAGTTTTTTCGCCTTGATCGGATGTTATTGAACACGCCCACCTCGCAACGGATTGGGATCGAGGGTCGGCACTTCCGGCACGGTAAGGGAACTCTGCCTTTTGGCAGCCGCTCGCTCCAGTAATGTGGCAACAGTGTCGGAGACCACTTCTTTGCGCACACGGGTTTCAAACAGCAGGTTTTCGATTTCTTTATCGAGCTCGGCGATGGAGTTGTCCGCATGCTCGCGGGCCACTTCGGTGGCGTAGACCTCAGGGACCTGCCGCCCCGACAGCAGCAGACGTCGGGCGTACAGTGCCTTCTCGACCGTGCGTGCGGTGCTGATCTCGGAGACCAGGCGGCCCATGATCAGACTCTGCTCTGAGGCCGGCATCTCGCGGATCGCTTCGATCACCTGCCGGGTGATGGCCACGCCGGGTGCGGTGATCTGATCGAGATTGGCCAACGTGGGCGGTGTCGCGCCACTGACCAGATTCTGGATTTCGGTGGTGACGGTGGCGGATTCCTGATAGAGCTTGGGTAGCAATCCTGTACCGGGAATGCTGTCCTTGCGGCAGGTGTCGCAGGTGGTGACGATGTTCTCGCCCACCACATCCACGGTCCAGTCCCGGGCTTCGCCGGGCGTGCTCCAGATTTCCGACAGTCGGGTGGCCGATGCGGCCGGTACCGGACTGGTGTCGGTCACGGCGCGATTCATATTGATGTTGTAACCGGCCTCGACGATATCGCCGGTGAACTCCAGCACTGGCTGGCCGGTTCCTCCGGCCTGCCCACCGATCCAGGGCACACCGTTATCGCCGTTAGAGGATTCCACCGTGCCTTTGGCGGTGACGGCATCATTGCCGCCAATACCCATTTGCACCTTCCAGTCGTTACCCTTGGATAGGGTGATCAGATCGGCGTAGGGATTCTTGCCTTGGGCAATCTCCGCCTCCATCTGCTCGCAGGACTTGGTTGCCAGTTGCATGGTTTCTTCGGCCTTGATCAGGGCATTCTGGAAGAGATCGTACAGGCCGGGGTTGGCTCGCTGCAGAATCAGTGCAGGTAACGACGCTATGGCGCTGGTGGCCGCTGCCGTCATGGCGTTCATCATATTGTCGACACCGGAACCGATGTCGTTCAGGGTATTGGTGACCGCCGCCACCGGATCGAACTTGCCGCAGCTGTAGCCGAGTCCCAGTTGCGCAGAGCCGCCCAACGTCGTGGAGACCACAGCGGGATTGGCCGGTACCGAGACCGGTTCGGCGCCACCGATCTCGTAATACCACAGCCCATCTTCCGTGGGCGCCTGAGCGGCATAGCTGCCGGGGACAACAGCGACGGCCAAAGCGATCAGCAGACAGTGAATAGGGTTGTGGTTGATCATGGCGGGTAATCGATCCAGTTGATGTCGAACAGAAAAAACTGACCTTCTTTTTCACAGCACTGATAAGGCCTCCACAGGTTCCAGGCGTAATCACCCTCCTCGTCCACGCGGCCACCACCCCAACCATTGGCGCTGGCGAGATCGTTGGTGCCAAAAACAGCGCAGCTTGATTCTGCTTTGGGGAGCAACATCTGCCACTCACCGGTGGCGGGATCGTCTTCAACCAATGGGCCCGGCGACCAGATCCGCTGGTCTGAGCTGGAAGAGGATTCGATCTGGTCGTAAATGTGCGGTTGGCCGTCCCGGGTCACGATATCCCCGGCTCGCTGCGCATTGATTGCCGCGGCCTTGGGCTCCTCTGCCTGTGTGGTCCAGCCTGTTCTGGGGTAGACACCACCCCAGGTCTGCAGAGGCCAGGTGCCGATTTCCCGCATACCGGGTATCAGACTCGCTGGATAGAACATCTCCGGGATTTCCATCCGCCAGGAGAGCGCATCCAGGCTCGACATGAAATAGGGATAAAAGGAGGTAGTTTCCGATTCACACAAATAGCCGGTACCCGCCAGAACACCCGATAGCGAACCTAAAGGATGGCCGATGACATCGGTCTCCCGAAAGATCAGATTGCGGTGATCCTTGTTGCCCTGCCCACCTTCCGTTCGATTCCCGGCGCTCTCGATGGGCACGGCCAACAAGCTGCCGAGCAGTCCTGTCGCGGCGGAACGTTGGGCAGCCCCAAGAATACTGCGGATCTCTGTCCAGGGATTGCTGCCAAGTTCGTTGTAACTGCTCACCACCGCATCCGGCTGGTAATGACCAACTTTGATTGAGGTCTCGACATCGCATTCGTAAATGGAACAGCGCAGCCAAAAGCACATCCCCACCGGCATCCAGCGCATACAGCTGAGCGCGGCACTCGTGGTCTGAGAGACGATTTCCGTGGTAGAGATACTTCCAGCATGGGTCATGAGGGGTGCCCACATCAGCAGGATGAATCCACAACGGCGGATAGCGCGCATCATGGTCGAGCCTCCCCGACCTGCCACTGCCGATACCGTTGGGTTGCCGCTCGAACGTCGGTGATGCCGTACACCACCGCATTGCCATCGAAGACAATGGCCGGGTAGCGATCAATGGCATATTGCATTGCCTGAACGAGACCGTTAGCGGCGTTTTCCAGTTCATGGCTGAGTCTATTGTCCATACGCTGAAAGCGATGGAGGGCAGTCTGTTTTGCGGTTACCGGATCCGCTGGCAAGTCTTTCGAGAGCTCTCGCTGAAGTCGGTCAATGCGGTCTATGTAGTACACAGTAATACCGTCCGCACCATTCGCGACCGGGTTCATTGAATCGGTAAATACCTCGATCGCACTTGAGGGTGCGCCAGCCAAAACCGGCTCACAGAGCGCCCCTGTTAGAACGATCGAAAGAATGAGATGAGCTCTTGCAATATTCACTGGCAGCCATCCAGATCCACATACCTTTGACAGAGCATTCATTCTGAAGGATTGATGGTGGGGGATAAACGTAAAATCCAGACACGAAGGGGCGATGTTTCTGGCCGACCGGAAGCGACATTCCTATAATGGCGGGACATTCATAACGGAAGAAATACAGGAATGGATTTCAGCCCCATCATCCAACAGGTCTACGGCGCGCTGTGGTACCTCATACCTCTCGCCATCCTGACAGGTATTCTCAAGTCCCCCTGGTTCAAAGGCATTACCGGTGAGTTTCTGGTGAATACGGCCGCACGGCTGTTTCTTCCAAAGGGCGAATACCACCTGATCAAGGACGTGACATTACAAACCGATGATGGCAGCACACAGATCGACCACATTATTGTGTCGCGCTACGGCGTTTTCGTAATTGAAACCAAAAATATGAAGGGCTGGATATTCGGCTCGGCCAACCAGAAGACCTGGACCCAGAAAATCTACAAACACACCCATAAATTTCAGAACCCACTGCACCAGAACTATAAACACGTCAAAACCCTGGAAACCCTGCTGGATATTCCAGCTTCCGCGATTCACTCGCTGGTGGTGTTTGTCGGTGATTCGACGTTCAAGACGGAATTGCCCGACAATGTGGTTTATGCCGGTGGGTATATCCGGTATATCAAAGCGCGGCGCGAAGTGATCCTCAGCCAGGCGGCCGTGGAGAATATGACGGCACAAATCGAACAGCTGAGATTACAGCGGGGATTTGCCACCAACCGACAGCACGTCAAGCATGTGCGCCAAAAGAAGGCTCCCTCACCGTCAGCCGCCCCCGCAATCGCGCCGCCAGTCACAGCGTCAACGACGCCCAAAAGTCAAAAACAGTGCCCAAAGTGTGGCAGTACGATGGTACTAAGAAAGGCCAGAAAGGGACAAAACGCCGGCAATCAATTTTGGGGATGCGCAACCTATCCGGCCTGCCGTGGAGTCGTGAAACACCCCTGAGATCAGTAAAACTGCTACGCACGAGACTGTTCGATACGCTTGGCGATCTCGTAAACCGCCTCCAGCTCCGAGCAGTTGTTTTCACGCATAATCGCTGCACGTTCCGCCTTCTCATGCTTTTCGGTCATGGCCAGGGCGAGCGACAAGGCTGGCGGCACGTTGCGGAACAGCGCTTCGACCTTGTCGGCCAGGACGACTCCCTCCACGTATTTTCCCGGCTCCTTGCGGGCAGACAACAGCAGGTTGCGCTGTTCGTCATTGAGATCCTTGAAGCGGGCGATCTGCTCCACCTCCTCCTTCGGCATGACCAGGCACAGCCACCACTCCATCATGTTGAGCATCTTGCGGCTGGCATCCGGGAAGTCTTCCAGATTCTGGGTGGCGATCCAGAACCAGGCACCGAGCTTGCGCCACATTTTGGTGATCTTGACTACGTAGCGCGCCAGCAAGGGATTGGTGGTAATGATATGGCCTTCGTCGGTGACCACCAGCGTGGGTCGATCGTCGTGTTGATGGCGTTCCACCAGGTCGTTGATATGGCTCATCATGGACAGGTAGGCAACGGTGAGCTGATCCTCGTAGCCCTCTCTGGCCAACATGCCCATTTCGAGGATGGTGACATCAGCCTCCGGCCAGGACTGGCCCGGCCGGTTGAAAAAGTGGCCCGCCAGGCCCGAACAGAACAGCGCCATACCGTCCCCCATCTCCAGTGCTCGATTGCGCCGGTGTTCGGGCAATTCCCTGTTGGTGGCGATGGTCTGGAAGGCGTTGACCACATCCTGGGTAATCACCTGGGCTCGACTGGTCTCTTTCACCGTTTTTGCGGCAAGGAAGATGGCATTGCGGATCAGCAGTCGGTCGGCCCGGGTCAATCGCGCGTCTTCGCGCTCATCGCCGCCGGTGATCATGATCCGTGCAGCGATCTCCATTTCGCCGAGAATATCGCGCCCGCCGCCCTCTTCGTCCATCTCATCATCTTCGTCTAACGTCTCCTCCATTGTGGACTCATCGACGTCGAGCGGATTAAACGCATGGCGACGATCCAGCAGTCGAAGCGCATCGGCAAAGGGCGGCAGGCTGACATCGACATTGGGGTTCAGGGTGATCTGGTTCACTGACAGACCGTGATGCGCAAAATGCTGCCCCAACAACGAAAACGACGCCCCGGCCTCGATGATAAAAATCCGTGGCCGGTGTCGTGCCATCATCTGCTGCAACAGATACACCAACAGTGCCGACTTTCCAGCGCCCGTCGGCCCGAGGATCAGCATGTGGGCGTTCTTCTTGCGGTCATCCCGGTGCAACGGGTCGAAAACCAGCGGTTCGGCACCCCGGTTATAGAACACCAGGCCAGGATGACCGGTGCCACGGGAACGGCCGTAGAACGGTACCAAATTGGCAATATGCCGGGAGAAGATCAGCCGCGAGCGACGCCGCGATTTATCCAGGTCGACGTCATAGGCCATGGGCAGGTTACGGATGTAACTGTCGAGCGACAGCAGGTCAGCTTCCTGGGCAATGGGCTGCAGACCATTGGGCAAAAGCAGCGCATGGAGACGATTCAAATTGTTCCGTAGCGCCTTTTGATTATCCCCGCGCACATAGAAGGCAATGCTCGCGGGATACAGCTTGTTGCCCTGCGCCATTTCCCGCTCCACTTGCTCGGCATCTTCCCGGGTGATCGATGCCTCAGCGGAATCGCCTACCGCTGCGCGCTTGATCTGGGCAATGTGATTGCGGGTGGTATCTTGCGGTTTGAGCGTGAGTGTTATCGCCATAATTGTGTGCTCGGGCAGGCGATCGAACAGCGAATACACCTGATCCCCGGCCTGGCGCTCCGCCGTGAAGTGCCCGATGTCCGGAGCCCGCCGCAAGCTTTGTACGGTCACGACGGTATGCGGCAGTTTATCGAAAATCCAGCTCGAGGTTGCCTCGTCGGAGTGTGGCATCGACAGGGTCAGCTGCTCGGCAAAGTCATAGCCGAAGGGTAAGTGGTCATCACCCGGGTAGGGTGCCAACTGCAGCAGTGCTTCCGGATTACCGTCTGCCAGCGGTGGATTGGGATTGAACCAGCTCAGCAACCACTGATAAAACGCTTGACCATTGGCCCGTTGGGCGTTGATTCCGGCAGAGGCCAGTGAGGCGATCCATTTGGTGGCCACGTCATTGAGCGCCTCCTCCATTTCAACAGCGGGTGGCATTTTGCCGTTGTTTTTCAAACGGCGGTAGAGCACAACGCGGATCCGCCGTTGCTGCCCCTGCCAACGCGAACCGGTGACGGTGGTATCGTCAAACAACCCACCCGGTCGGGAAATCGCTTGCAGGTGCTTCGACATCACCGACTGGTAATGTTGAGAGTAATCCGAAGCACGAACCGCCGGCGACGGATAACGGGCCAACGACTCATTGAATTGAGTTAGCCTGGGCTCGTCCTGCACATAGATCTGTAATACCCAGGGTGCGTCGTCGCGCTCGGGAATGGCCTCATTGATTGCCGTTTGAATGGCGTCTCGCAGCTGGGTCATAAAGGCCGGCGTCCTTGCCTCGCACCCGACCGGCTGCACCTCGAACAGAGCGCCGAGGCTGACCCCGTCCTCCAACAAAAAGGCTTTGCTCTCGGGAATGTATTCCATCCAGGGCAGCAAATCGGTAAACGACGGCGGGCGGGTATAGTGTTGTTTGACCGCGGCAGTGGTTAAGGGTGAACCCTCGGGAAGGTTAGGTTTATGTTTTGGCATCAAGCGTTCCTACTGATCCAACGTCGAGTGATTGGCCGTTGCGGACGATTCACCAGGCACTTCCCCCGGTAATGCGTACTCCACCTTTTCATAAAAGGGAAAGGTGGTGACATAACCTGGTACCGGGGTGCGCTCACTGCCCGACAGGTGGGGAAAGATATACATCACCAGCGTAGGATTCGGCAGACGAGGAAATACCGGAACGTGTCAACCTGTTTTGGACACTCACTGAGGAATTAACTCACTTTTGAGCTTGACGGCGGTGAGGGTCGGGAAATTGACCTGCGAGCAGACGCCGGCATCGAGTT
>Ga0209404_10000236_pt1 | contig 45291 bp, 30 predicted proteins | sample TroAtlMetagenome_2_FD_187447 | JGI IMG/M metagenome (GOLD analysis project Ga0209404, IMG submission 187447) | Marine eukaryotic phytoplankton communities from Atlantic Ocean - Tropical Atlantic ANT8 Metagenome (SPAdes) (version 2) | ecosystem: Environmental > Aquatic > Marine > Oceanic...
CGTAATTTTTGATAAATTAGCCTATTTTATAGATCTTTTGGCGAGTATGAGGCGATAACCATTTAATGACTTTTTTCCAAAAAACAGCTTTAGCTGCACTATTAGCTACAATATTTCTTATTTACGTAGGAGCTATTGTAAGGGCTACTGGTTCTGGTTTGGGCTGCCCAGATTGGCCAAAGTGTTGGGGTGTATTGATTCCGCCAACAAGTTTAGATCAGGTGGATTTCGATAAGTTGAACATAGAAAAATTTCAAAGACGTGATCCAAGCATCACCAAGGAAACTCTATCTGCAGAGTTTAATCCTGTTCATGTTTGGGTGGAATTCATAAATCGGTTAGTCAGTTTGCCGGTAGGTTTGTTTACCCTCGCGACTTTCCTTTTTAGCTTTCAGTTTTTGCGTAAGAGAAAATCTGTTTTTTTCGGATCTCTGTTTGCTTTGTTGTTGGTATTAACGAATGCCATTTTGGGAGCCATAGTTGTTCGCTCTGGATTAAAGCCAGGGGTCATTACATTGCACATGGCTTTAGCAATTATTTTACTTTGTGTTTTCGTTTTTGTTATTTATCGAGGTGGTGACAGGGTGGCTTTTGTGAACTTTGGTTCTAAATGGCCAATAAGATCACTTCTTGTTGTTCTCTTTATCGGCTGTGTTGCCGAGGGGGTCATGGGTTCTCAGGTTAGAGAAATTACTGATGAGCTGGCTCTTAAATTTAAAGATATCCCTAGAGATGAGTGGCACCAGACTCTTGAGCAAAAACCCATCTATCTTTTACATCGAAGCTTCTCTTGGGCTATACTTGTACTAGGAGTCATCTTATTTAGTAAAACAAGAAAGACAACGGGTGACCTAGGCCAGTTAAGCCTGAAAGTTGTTTTTGGAATTATTCTTGCTCAGATGTTTTTGGGTATCCTTATGTCCCATGTATCTGTTCACCCGGTAGTGCAAGTTCTTCACATTGGTCTATCTTCGATATTAATCGTTGCTTTATTTTGGCTAATTCTTGCCGGTAGAAAACAAGAATGTACTAAGCTAATTTAGGTTTTTGGTAGAAGTACTAGTTACTTAACCGTTGGAAGATAACGATAATAGACCTCAAGCATTAAGGTGCAAAGAGCCGTTGAGTAAATCTTGCCATCTTGACCTACTTGACCATGACCATTTGATGCTGGCCATGAACCGTCTTTTTCTTGGGCTGCGGCCATAACTTCTTGGTAGGTTTTGTTGAAATCTTTCCAGTGTTTACCCTGTTTTTGGAAAGCGGCTTGTGAGTGGTAGTACCAAGAGTAAGCGGCATTAGGTTGAAAATTCTTTGGATTTTTGCTGTTGATGAGATCAAGCGCTTTGTCTTCCAATTGAGAAGGAGCTCCAAGCATTCTAGCACAAACTGCTCCTACGCCTGTTAGACTTAGCTTACCTTTCTGGCCATCATTGACCCTGTATTTCCAATAACCGTCAGTTCCATTAGGATCTTCAGCGGCTTTTAAATACCTTATAGCTTTTTTCATGGCTGTTTCCAAGCCAGAAAACTTAATTCCGGTGAGTTGAGCTCCCTTTAACGCCTGAACGTTCCAACCTGAAACTGAGAGATCTCCGGTGCCGTTGCTGCCATAAGAATAGAGCCATCCGCCGCCATTGGTTTGGCCTTCGATGATGACAGGAACAGCTTTTTTAAGGATTGGAGAAATTCTTGGAAACGGTTTGCGAGCATTTTTATTCATTGAGTATGCTTCAGCTAGGGCGTAAACAGCAATTCCGTGTTCGTAAGATAAGTTCCTGTCCATGGAAGTTGACATCCTACCTTTACCCTTATCTCCAACATTAACTAAGTAACCAATGGCCTTTGCAACAGTTTCACCAAATTCAGGGGAATCGACCGTTTCGCAATGACCTGAATATGCGAGTAGAGCAAATGCTGTCATAGCAACAGGAAATTTAGTTCCAAAGTTTCCATCAGGTTGTTGCTGTGTTTTGAGCCATCTTAGAGCTTTAAGGACTTGTTTGTCCATTGATGCCTTTCCGCCCGCTTTGCGAAGTCGAGCTATTCTGTCTGCGGTATTACAGCGGCCTTTCATGACACCAGGTACTCCCATTCCACCGCCTAGCCCATCACCGAATCCTCCGCCACCAAAACCATTTCCAAAAGAAGTTCCTATGTCAGGAGATTCAATGTCAAAAGAAGGAACGGAAATAGGAGACGAGGTGTTGGCAGTTATGGCGCTACTGGGATTTGAAGAAGGCTTGGAAGGCTTTTGCCTGACGCTTTGAACAAAAGTTTTCTTTTCTACAACAGCTTTTGATTCTCCTTGAGTGGCAGCAACGACAAGTTCGATTTCCTCAGTCTTAAAATTATTAATAGCCCAGACTCCAAGGATCAATAATATTAATCCAACAATTGCAGCAGAGATTCCAAATGAAACTTGCTTATTTCGTCTTTGGATTCTAGTAACGACATCTTCCATGCTTACCTGGTCTCCATAATATGATTCATTGGCCGCGTAAGCAGGATCGGGCACAAATCCTTGATGAGATGAAGGTTGGCTTGAAGGGAATTGTTGATTTGGGTCTTGAGGTGTCTGTTGCATTGCCTTTATTGGTTTTGCTCTTAAAGCAGAGTATTTCACCTTTCTCTACTTTCTCTATAATAGTTCTGGCATAAGGTAATGCCAAGTTTTGATTATCAAATGTAAAACGCCTATCTTGTATTGATATTAGGCTTAATTTGATGATTTTTATAAGAAATCCGTGTCTTTCCCTAATTCTGCGCCAAATTTACCATAATTTATCGATCATTTTCTTTTGATATATGTTCCAATTTAAAATTCATTTATTCTCCGTTTTTTTAATAATTGGACTGTGTTCATGTAAAACTCTTAAGCAAGATAATGAGCAGATTAATGAAGTTCCAGGTGATGGTCTTCTTGGAGCCAAGTTGATGGCCTTAAATGATGCGATGGATAATCTATCGGAGGATGATAGGAGATTTGGAACTAGTGAATACCTTGCTTATGGAATTGAAGATAGTAATTCCATTCATAACAAAGCAATGATTAAAATTTTAGCTGATCGCAAACCACCTATCGTTGATGCTTCAGAATTTTATACGCGTTCAAGTAATTCACAGTGGATGAGTGGTCGCCCTGTTATGAAATGGGTCACTGAAGCAACGAAGGATCCGAGACACCCGCTAAGAGCCAATGTCTTAGTCGGTTGGATGCACAGTCAAATAATCAACCAATTTTATACTTATAAACTTGAGTATGATGGAGTCGTTTGGACGATTCTTGATGTTGATAGATTGGATCTTGATTATATGCCTTAAGACGGAATGGGCAAAGATCATTCTACATTCAAGTACCCTTGCATGATCCGCCAGTGTCCAGGAAAAGTGCATACGTAAGGATATTTGCCTTTCTTGAGTGGTCCTAGTTTAATGATTTCCACAGCACCTGGATCTAATAGTTTACTTGACCCAATGATCTCATCTATTTCAGGAACATAATTCATTTCGATTGCCTTTGGGTTGGTGATGATTGAGTCCGCAGACAAGCCTATTTTATCAAGAGTTCCTGGATTACCTATGACGAAATTGTGTTGTAACAAGTCAGGATTAGAGACGATTATGGCAATAGGTTCTCCGGCTTTCGCTTCGAGGTTTGTGCTGTCAAACTTTAGTCCCTCAATTGCCTTAAGTTTTAAGACTTGATGAGTTTTAGAGAGTGATTTTTCATCCTCTTTGGTTTCTTTGACTGTAACTTTTGGTGCTCGAATCATTGATTTAATTCTGTTGCCGAGCTTGGTTGGTTTAGTGACGATGTGATTTAGAACTGAGGATATTTGAACAGTTGATGCATGGCGATATAGGTTTGCTGCTACGATTGATTCGGTATCCTCGCTGATGTCAGGGCCTTGTCCTGCATCAATCTGAATAAGTTCAATGTCATCCCAATAGGCTTTTCCAGTTGCAAAACCCCAGCCTCCATAAAGACAATTAATGCCAACACTTCCTCTGTCATCGGTCTTAAATGTGACGGATACTTTAGTCCAGTCTTTATCTCCTTTGATTGCAGCAGTTCTTGGCTGATCGGGTAATGCATGAAGATTAAGTTGGGCGCCTCTCCCTCCACGAAGTGTTTTTACTCCTTCAGTTTTGACCCATGCATTTAATTGGTAAGTGGTTCTCTTTTTAACCTTGATGTCGATGTATACAGAGCTATCAGCTCCTGAATCAGAATCAATCATGATTGCGTAACCTTTTCCTCCACGACCAGGAGATACGATTTTGTGGTTCGCTTTACCAGAGTAAGTTCGTGGCTTCCATAATTTTGGTAAGGTTCCATCAATAGCTTCAAATCCAGGATTCTGTATGAGGTTTTCCTTAGGTATTTTAACGGCCTTTGGTGTTCCTGTCGCATTTGCTGGAACAGATGTAGCTAATGCGGCCTTTAAATATCCTGCACCATGCCTTGAGCTAGCCATTTGAAATGCTGTTGGTAGCCATCGGTCATTAAGAATGAAATTGTCTTTTCTAATTGAGTGGAGGGTTTTTCCTGCTTCCTCTGATGGGGGCATTTTAGAAATGGATAGCAAAACATCTTTTCGCACTTGGTGGTTCGGATCATTGACCATAGTGAGAAGTAATTTGGTCGATTTATTTGTTTTTGGGGCAACAGCTGCAGCTGCTCTCCTCGCTCCAGGAGATTTGTGACCTAGGCCCAATTCTATTGTTTCATGATCTATTGATCCTAATCCGTGAAGTGCCCATAGTGCATGAATGGCTCCGCCTGCAATCCCGATTTCATCGGGCTTTGAATTTTTTATAATGGCCTTAAGTTTGGGTGTGAAAGTTTTCTTGTCATTACTTTCTACGATTAGCCTTTGAGCATGCATTCTCCATAACATATTGTCGCTTTGTAACGCGCTAAGAAGATCATCAGGGTTCTTTTGAGATAGATCAAAGGTTTTGCTTGGTTTAATACCTTTTGCTGTAAATCGGTAAATTCTTGTTCGAGTATAATCACGGAGTGGAGATTCAAATGCATTTCCTCTTCCTCTCTTGGCATCAAAACCTCCACGACCTTTGTTGGGTGTCGGGTTATGTTGGATAAGAAAACTATACCAATCGCTCATCCAGATAGCTCCATCTGGTCCAACTTCTGAATAGATGGGCGAAAACCATTCATCTGCTGAGGCAACAAGATTCCAACCGTTTTCTGCAACAAAATGAGAACCTTCAGGTTTAATCTGCGCTCTATAAACAAGGTTGCCAGTTGGAGCATTAACTAGAGCGGTTTTATTCCACCAGTCCTTAGGAAAACTCCTAGCGGTGTAAAGGTGATGTCCTGCAGCAGCAGTGAACCCCCCAAAAACATCCACTTGCCTAAAGTTTGGTGTAATAGGAAAAAATTTCTTATTGGAGTCAATACCGGGTAATGAACCGGATTGGTCTAGCCCCTCAAACCTATCGTATTCAGTTTTGGGTATAGGCATATAAACACTTGATTGGTTGTTAGCCGTAGAAATGAAAACATCATTATTTTCGGAGAAACCAAGTCCCCATGTGTTGTTAGAGGTTCTGCCAAGATATTCCAGCTCGGAGCCGTCCGGTTTGAATCTGTAGACACCTTGTCCGAAGCGATGTTGTTTTTCGCCAACCTTACCATTGAATCCTGCATACCCCATGACGCCCCATATCCAGTTATCAAATCCATACTTTAAGTTTGAAGGTCCAGCATGAGTGTCACCAGTGCTCCATCCAGAGAATAGTATTTCTCTTACATCTGCCTTGTCATCTCCATCAGTGTCTTTTAGAAACAAGAAATGTGGAGCCATTTGAACTATTAATCCACCTCGAGCAAAACACATTCCAGTAGGTATAGAAAGTTTATCCGCAAAGAGTATTGCCTTATCAGCCTTGCCGTCTCCATTCGTATCTTCGAGTATTCTGATTCTATCTTGACCCTGTTCGGCAGGCTTAAGTTCATTTGGGTAGTCTCGAGTTTCAATGACCCAAGCTCTTCCTTTCTCATCCCAATCAATTTCAATTACGCTATATAATCCAAGTTCCTCTGAAGCGAATAAAGAAACATCAATTCCGTTAGCCACTTGAGTGTGTTTTAAAGAGTCTTTAACATTGAGAGGAATGTGGACTTTGATGGGTTCTGGTCGCCTTTCATAATTTGGGACCAGATCCCCATCACGACGAACGAGATTTGGAATTTCAGAAGAAAGAAATTCTTCAGACTTTTCTTCCCCTATAGCCCACAACAGGCCACGATGAACTAGGTCATGAAAACCAGGGTTACCCCAAGTTCTTTGATCGTGACCATACGCTGTATAAAAAACTCGTCCTTTTCCTGGTTCCCTAGTCCAGGTCCATGGTTCACCTTCTCGAGTTTGAAGGACGTTACGATCATTAGTACCTAAACGGTGAACATAAGTTTCATCCCAGGTTTCGAATCCTTTGAAGCCTTTCATAATGGGATGATCTGGTTTTTTTATATCCGTTTTGAAAATTCCTGCTCCGTGCGATTTGAACTGTGCTCCTACAAGTTTCACATATTTCATAGAATTGAGAAAACAATAAGAGGCACAATGTATAGGAAGAAATGCTCCACCATTATAAACATAGTCAAGTATGCCCTTTTCCTGTTCCTCAGTTATCTGTCCAATATTAGCGAAGATCATTAGGGCATCGAATTGCTCTAAGGTTCCATCGTGTAGGCAATTGGGGTCAGAGGTATAAGTGAAGTTTACTCCTCTTGGTCCAAGCCCCTGCATAATTTGGGGGAATCTTTCTGAGGGTTTATGTGACCCATTGTCACCTAAAAATAAAACTTCTAATCTCTTAGCCTCTGATGAAGCAATAAATGAGATGGCTGTAATAATGTAGAGGAGAGATTTTATCATATTTTGATAAGGTGTTAAGAGAGAGTGAACTCTGGTAATTTTTTCAATTCGCCACCAGCAAGAGCGCTTTCATGAGCGATGATGCCTGTGCATGTCCAGTTTGCAGATTGAGTAGCATTTGGAAATGGGTCACGGTCTTCAGCGAGAGCTGTTAAGAATTCGTGGACAAGGTGCGGATGTGAACCACCATGGCCTGCGCCTTGAGTAAAGCTTAAGTGTTCTTCACCGTCTTCTCCGCCATAGACTCCGCCAGTGGTGAAAGGAGCAATCTCATCAGGCAATAGGTGTGCGTAGTCAGGGCATTCAACTTTTTCAGGAATTTCAGGTTCGGGTTTCTTTGCTGTATGAAGAATTAAAGGCTCACCTTCAATGAGAGGCCACTCCATGGCTTTCTTATCTCCATAAACTTCAAAGCTCTCTCTATATTGTCTAGCGACATCAAATAGTGATCGGTATATGTAAGCACTTAAGTCTGAGTCTTTAAATTTGATGTGTGTTGACTCAATGGCGAACGGAGAATTGTAACATTCATGCATTTCTTCTCTGATTGTTCCTGATGGGAAGCAGGATACATATTCAGCTTGACCTTTTGTTAGACCAAGCACAGGGCCAACGCAATGAGTAGCATAATGCATAGGTGGAAGGCCTGGCCAATATCCTGGCCAACCGTCCATGTCTTGCTGGTGACTTGCTTTGAGAAACTGTACTTTTCCTAGTTCGCCATTTTCATACATCTCTTTAGCAAATAAAAATTCACGAGCGTAAACAACAGTCTCCATCATCATGTATTTGAGGCCTGTTTCTTTACAAAGATTTACTATTGTTTCGCAGTCTTCTACAGAAGTCGCCATTGGAACTGTACAGGCAACATGTTTTCCTGCTTTTAGTGCTGCTATAGATTGTTCTGCATGATTCGGAATTGGAGTGTTGATGTGAACAAAATCCACATTGGGATCATTCAAAACATCATCGTAATTCTGATAACGAGTTTCTATTTTATATTTATCACCGACCTCGTTAAGTGACTCCTCAGTTCTTTGGCAAATTGCGTACATATTTGCCTGAGGGTGACGTTGATAAATTGGAATGAATTCGGCACCAAAGCCGAGACCGATTATTGCTACGTTAAATTGTTTGCTGCTCATTATCTTTGAATTTTGGATCGTAATTATAAGGTAAAGTAAACTTAAGGTATAGTGCGTATGTTAATATAATTGAAGTTTATATTAACATACGCAAATCCTTGCAATTAAGGTGTTTGGGAGTGTAATATTATCGTGTAATGCTAGCGGTAAGAGGTGGTTTATCATCAGGAAGACGTGATTTTCTTCGCGTTGGAGGATTGGGTCTTGGAGGTCTTGGTTTAGCTGATCTTTTAGAATTTAAAGCAAGAGCCTCTGAAAATGGGATCTCATTAAAAGATAAGGCTGTAGTTTTTCTTTTTATGCATGGTGGGCCACCGCAAACTGAAACGTTTGACCCAAAGATGGATGCCCCGGACAACGTGCGCAGTCAGGTTGGTGAAATTAAGACAAATGTTCCTGGTATAAGTTATGGGTCAACGCTTGAGCGTTTGGCTGGTCATGCTGAAAAAATAACGGTAGTGCGTTCATTTACGACAGGTAATGGAAATCATGATATTAAGCCTATTGTTGGTAATACCTCTCACGGTGCTAATATAGGTTCTTTGTATTCAAGGGTAGCTGGACCAAATCGTAATGACACGGGCATGCCTACCAATGTTGCTCTCTTTCCTAGAGCTGTTGTTCCTGAATCTCAGGAAAGAAACACAAATTTTGGAAAGTTTATTTCTACTGGATCGCTCGGTCAATCATATGCTCCTTTTGTGCCCGGAGGTGACGGAAATCTACAGAGAGATATGGTACTTTCGATTCCACAAGGAAGGCTTAGTGACAGAAGAGGACTTTTAAATAGTGTCGATAATTTAAAAAGAAGAGTTGATAAGAATGGGGCTATAGAGGGAATGAATGGATTTCAAGAGCAAGCTTTTGATACCATTATGGGTGGAGTAGCTGATGCCTTTGATTTTTCTACTGAAGATCCCAGAGTAATTGAAAGGTATGATACGGCTCCACTTATGCCATACTCTTCGATTAGACGAGTCTGGAATAATCATAAGAATTATAGGGATCATGTTAACTCGCTAGGAAAATTGATGCTTATGGCTAGAAGGCTTGTCGAACGGGGTTGTGGTTTTGTTACAGTGACTACTAATTTTGTATGGGATTTTCATGCAGATAAAAATAATGCAACTGTGACTGAGGGGATGCAGTATGTTGGCCGCCCTTTTGATCATGCTGTTTCAGCCTTTATAGAAGATATTCATAACAGGGGGCTTCAGGATAAAGTTCTTTTGGTCTGTTGTGGGGAGATGGGTAGAACTCCAAAATTAAACAATAGGGGGGGGCGTGATCACTGGGGTAAATTAGCTCCACTTATGCTTTCAGGTGGTGGTTTTAATCATGGTCAGGTTATAGGAGAATCTACTCGAGATGGAGGCGAACCTAATAGTGATCCAGTGACTATGAATAATCTACTAGGGACGGTAATGAATACATTGATGGATGTCGGTGAAGTTCGACTAATGGAGAATATTCCTCGGAAAGTTAAATCTTTAATAACTGACTCGGAACCGATTAAGAATCTTTCATGACATATTTTTTGAGATTTACCTCAAAATTTGGCATATAATTATATCATGAAAAAGATTACCCAAAATATCATACGACTTTTTGTTATTTCTTCGCTGACGTGTTCTTTTCTAGTTGCTGCTGAAGAAGAAAAAAAGAAGCCAGCAAAGAAACCAACAAAAACTCCAGAAGAGAGGTTCCAATGGCTAGATAAAAATAAGGACGGTGGAATTACTATTGAAGAATTAAAGGTTAATCCTTATTGGAAAAAAAAGCCTGAAGATGCTGCCAAAATGTTTAAGAAAAAGGACAAAAATGCAGATGGTAAATTAAGTAAAGAGGAGTTCGTTGCAAAGCAGCAGCCTAAGAAGAAAAAGGGTGGGCAAGCCAAAAAGAAGCAAGGAGCTGATAAAAAGAAGGAGCAGAAAAAATAAACATTTTAAAATTTTATTAATCTTTAGCGCGACCTTGTAGAATAGGTCGCGCTTTTTTTGTGGTATTCATAAAAGCCTTGCTGGACAAATAAGTAAACTTTAGTCATTGTCATCTGCTTAAATGGTTTCAATAAAAGAGCCTATCCTTCCTCCGAATGTTTTATTCAGAGAGTTCGAATCAGGACGTATGAGTCGTGAGGAATTTCATGAAGCGATGTCTTTTCATGCAATAGAACTTATTGATGAAATGGAAGAGCACAGGAGAAACCCTCTCGAGGCTTTTGTTGAGTCTATGAGAAATAAACGGCTCGCTTTTTCTTTAGTGCGCAAACATGGAGAAGTTGTAGTTAGAGAAGTGTTCTCTGTATTATCTGATGTTTCAGGATTTCCTCCTGCTCGATTGTTGTGGAATGCATCTCATCGACATGTTCCATTGCATTGTTTCATTAGATTAAAAAAGAAACCAATTTTCAGGGTTCGTTCTTTAGATGTTAATAAATCTTCAGCCAAAATTGATCTTGAATATCAATTTGATAATGCATCGAGAATCACCCGAGAACGTTTCTTATTGAAGCGAGGTTGGCATGGGAATCTTTATGTAGAGGACCGTGCTATTTATAGTAAATAAAAAAGGCTGCCCAATTGGACAGCCTTTAAAATTATTATATTGGAATTGTTTAATTAGTCCTTCTTCTTTTGTAGCTTAGCTAACAGGGCTTTGGGATCTGCTTTGCCTTTCTTTACGCATTTTCCGCAACAGACAGCTATACTTACTTTTGATTCCTTTGAAGCAGCTTTTCCGCTGAAAGCGCATTTACCATCTGCAGCCTTAGAAACTTTTTCTGCATAGGCGGTAGGATCTTTTTCGAATTTGTCGACACATTTGCCACAGCAAAACTTAGCTACGAATTCAACGCTTTTTGAACCGTCTACTGCTTTGCCGCTTAGTGGGCATGCTTTGTTGATACAATCATCGGCGAGAGCTGAAGTTAATGTGAGAGAAACTGCGCTCGTTAAAATTAATGCGAGTTGGAAAAATTTCATAATGTGTTGATAATAGTATATTTGTGGGAATGAGTCAAAAAAAATAGTCTTATAAAATCTCTCAGAATTACTACTTATTTGCTAGTTTTGGATAAATTGGACTTAATTCTAGGGTATCGCCTGATTCTTTTTGTAGTTTAAGAAGTTTCTTAAAAAGGCTTTTCATTTTCTTCTGAGAACTCGGTTTGTTTGAAATATCATTCAGTTCCTCTGGGTCATCTTTGAGGTTGAAGAGGAGGGCTTTTTTTATTTTAGGAAAGAGAAGTAGTTTATGATTCCCTGAAATGACCATTCTTTGGAAATTAACATAGGTTCCATAAACGCTTTCGAGGCCCCCTGATTTACCATCTTTGATCATTGGTAATAAACTATTAAATTGAACGTGATTTGGCTTCTCTGCTTTAGCAAGGTCTAGTGAGGTTGCCATTACATCTTGTAGATAAATAGGCGAGTGATTCTTTTTACCTTTTTCTACACCTGGTCCAGTTACGATAAAGGGGACTCTTACACTGTGATCATAAAGATTTTGTTTTCCGAGTAGTCCGTGATGCCCAACAGAAAGACCATGATCTGCTGTGAAAAATATATAGGTGTTTTCAGTTTGACCAGTTTTTTCCAAGTGTTTCAAGATTCTTCCGATTTGAAAATCCATATGAGTGATTATTGCATAATATTCTCTTCGATTAACTTGAATGGCATTTTTTGTTCTTGGAAAGGGTGCAAGCTTTTCATCGCGAAGGCCTTTGCCGCTCCCTATTTCTTCTTTCCATGGATGCTCTTTCATAAAGCTTTCTGGTAATTTTATTTTATCAGTAGGATACATATCTACAAATTCCTTTGGAGCTTGACGTGGGTCATGCGGTGCGTTGAAAGCAATATACATGAAGAATGGGTCATCAGTTTTTTTGGAAGCATTTAAATAACTAATAGCGTCGTCTGCTACTACCTCTGACCAATGCTTTCCGCCTGCCCAGAATCCACCAAATTTTGGATCGCTGGGATCCCATGGGTCTGTACCATCAGCTAGTGGTCTATTGTAACCTTCAGGTGTTTGTCTAGGCATGCCTCCTCTGATGTTTCTGGCTGTATTGAAGAGGTGGTTTGCATCTGCTTTAACATGCCACTTGCCAGTGAAGAATGTTTCATAGCCTGCCTTTGCCATGAGTTGAGGCCAGAGCTTACCATCTAGTGATTTCTTTAATTCTTTTTCAGAATTCTTCGCATGCCAGATATGTTTTCCAGTAATAAGCATCGTTCGACTTGCTACACAGACAGCTCCATGGTACCCCCCCATATTATAAGTGTGAGTAAAGGTTGTTCCTTTTTTAACTAATTTGTCTAGGTGAGGTGTTTTGATTTCATCGTTATTTAATGAGCCGATGGTTTTGTAGCATTGGTCATCTGCGAATATGAATAGGATGTTAGGTTTGTCCGATCCTTGCAGGCTTGTGCCAAGAATTGAAACTGCCAGAAAATGAAGAAGATAGATCAGAGTTTTATTCATCAAATAATCTTATAGCGTCATATAAAAATATGACACTTAAATTCATAAAAATTATGTCTATTTTTTTATTTAAATTGAAAATAAATAATGGCTTTTATTAATTTAAGTTATCTTGAGGATAAAATTCTGCTACATTGAAATTAGCATCATATGCCAAGCAAATTGCCAAAACCAAAACCAAAGAGGAGTAATGATTCTCAAGATTCTGATTCTGCGGAGAAGGAAAAGAATTATACTCCTTCTAGTACTCAGAGCGCTAACGGTTTAGTCGCTGGGGAGGAGGATCAGAATTCAGAGGCTGAAAAAAAGGAAAAAACCTATACTCCTCCAAATGATCTAGGTCTACCAATGGCTAAATTCATTCCAGATGAGTTGCTTCAGAATGCATTACAGCAGGCTGCAGGTTCGTGGGAAAAAGACAATGACCCTGATGAGATTAAAATAAAGCGTATAAAGCCTAAAATCTTGATCATTGTAGGTTCTTTGATTTTAATTATGCTTTGTTGGGTGCTGTATGAGGTCGTTTCTGACACAGCTCCTCAGGAACAAGGTCAAGGTATCATTAAAGTTCCTCTACCTACTGAGTTTGTCGCTCGTGAGGATGAATTAAAGAAAAGCGCTACAAATTTCCTAGCCGCTAAAAGATGGAGTGATGTATTGCCATATGTAAGAAAAACTCCTGGCATTGAGGACAAACTTAAAATTTATCAAGAACGTTCACCTAAGGAATCAGTGAACGTTAATCTTTTTAGACCAGTTGATGTCATTAGAGTGAGAGATGGAAATATTTTATACATGCTTGGCGTGCAAGATGAGAATGAGAAGTTCACGAAGTTATATTTCACAGATCAAAAGCCGCATGCAATTATTTGGGAGGCTTTAGTTGCTTATTGTGACGAGCCATTTAAAACCTTAAATTCTTCTAAAGATCCTTTACTTAATGAAGGTACATACAGGGTTTATGCCAAGGCTGATGGGTATTATTCAGGAGCTTATGATGAAAGAGAGTGGCAGGCCATAAAGTTGACTTATCCTAACAATGATAAGAATATCCTTGCTTATGTGAAGAGGAATTCTGAACAAGGTAAAAAAATGAGACCTTTCCTTTATGCTAGAGAAGACTCAGTGCCATTGATTCTTTTGATAAAGCCGAGCTCGGGAAAAGAGTCGAACAAATCGCCAGAGATTATTGATTTACTTGGAGTTGGGTGGCATGAGCTCTAGTCATGAATGGGTGTATGGAAAGCTATTCTAGCTTTCTTACTCTATACATATTTACTCTAATGCTTTGATCGACAAATTCATCTGTAAACGAGGTTTCTGTGTCATCTGCAGTTAGGCCATCGTCCAACTCTACCCAAAAAGTGCTTCCGTCATCTTCATTGACTTCTAGTGAGTCGACAGCGTATACGCTTCCAGGAATGGAGTTAAATGTGATGGTGGGTATTCCGTCTATTAAGTTTATGTCCGTAATTTCAAACGGTGCTGCAGGTACGGCGAGGTGTAGAATGAAACCCTGGAGGATTGGATTTCCATCACTAGAAACTTGATCTTGCCCTCCTATATTATTTCTCATTTCAACGTTTATAGATCCATTTTCTAAAGCATTGAAATTTCCTGAATAGAAAGCTCCAATATCAGGAGCCCAAGTATTTACATCTTGAATTCCTTCCGATGAGATATTATCCACAACAAGTTCATCATTGACTGCGATGTCCCATCCTCGATTCCTATCTGCGCCCTCGTTAAAAAGTAATTGGATTTCGTACAATGCTCCTGGAACTAGGCCATCAACATCAATGGTTAGAGGATTAGGTGCGCCCTCCCAGCGTATGTCTTGCATCACTAAGCTTAAATTATTTACGGAGTCTTGATCGTTTCCTGTAAAAGCTTGTTGCCCAGCCCAGTTATCGATTGAGTTCGATGCGGTGGTAGTAACAGTAACGCCATTTTTCTCAACGACTCCCTCGTCTGTTACAGCCGCGCCGAGCCCTGATCTGTCTGTTAAAAATTCAACGCCGTTAATCATACTGTCCATGTTGCCAAAAACGTCGATGGCTATGACAACAGTAGAAGGCTCGAGATTTAGGTCATCAGGACCACTAAAAGTTTTCACTTCTCCATTAAATATAGTGTCAATGGTCAACTCAGGGTCTAAGGGGTCGATATCTATACCATCTTTAACGCCGTCTCCATCTGAATCCATATTGTTCGGATCAGTTCCTCTGTCATTTTCACTAACAAATACTCCACTATTCGTTTCGATTCCATCATTGAGCCCATCATTATCTGAGTCGGCTTTTCTAGGGTTAGTCCCAGTGTTGTTGATGTTAACGTATTCTCCAGTGTCTGTTTCGACGTTGTCATTAAGTCCATCATCGTCTGTATCCACTTTAGTTGGGTCGGTTCTAGTCTCTTCGTATTCATCAATGTCCGAGATTCCATCTCCATCAAAGTCTCCAGTTCCAGAGCCGGGTCCTGGGCCGCTAGCAGAACCATTTAAATCATCAAGGTTATCTGCGAGACGCTCCTCATATGTGTCAGGCAATCCATCTTCGTCAGCGTCTTCGGAAGCAGCTGTCGCATTTAAAATGATTCCTTGTAATATTGGGTTTCCATCAATGCTAACTTGAGGTTCTCCACCAATATCATTTTGTAGAGTGAGTGATAGATTTCCGCTTACATCGGCCTCTAAATTAACTGAGTAGACGAAGGAGTTCTCAGGTGACCAGAATCCATCTCCACCTTCTGAAGTGAAGTTATCTACGACGAGTTCATCATTAGCAGAAATATCCCAACCTCTGTCTCTATCGGCTCCTTCGTTAAATAGTAATTTAACGTTATATATTGAACCTCCAACAAGGCCACTAACATCTACTGTTAAAGGATTAGGTGCACCGTTCCACCTAATATCTCGCATGACTTCACTGAGATTAAATACTGAATCTGCATCTTCACCAGTAAAGATCTGAGGTCCGGCCCAATTATCAATCTTATTAGCTGCTGACGTAGTGATGATAATACCATCTTTGTCTACCGTTCCCTCATTTGTTGTTAGTTCTCCTAATCCAACACGATCACTATAAAAATTAACTCCGTTTATGATGGAATCGCTACTTCCAAATACATCAACTGCGAGCAGTACTTTCTCAGGCTCTAAATCAAGATCATCTGGTCCGGTTATTTCAAATACTTCGCCTTTAATTACTTCATAAGCATTACTATTTAGGCAGCTAAAAATAAAAATAAAGGATACGAATATTAAGTTAAATGATTTCACCGATAGACTCATGGTTCCAACACTAAACAATTATAATTAAATATAAAAGATAATAATTATAGGTTGTCTTTCCTAAAGGGTTTTCCTGATTTATAGGTTTCTAACTTGTTAATTAAGCTAGAAGCGACGGTTGTTTTTCCAGTCGATCGAGCAATCGAAATAGCTTTTTTTATTGTTATGATAGCTTGATCGTAGTTCTCGTTTTCTGCAAGTGCTGCAGCGAGTGTATCTAAAGTTGAGTAATTTTGGTATTGAGTTTCTTCCGCTATTTCTGTTGCAATTCTTAGTGCTGTTTTACCATCTCTTAAGGAGTCGTCGGGCTCAGTCGAAAGTATCATTGCGAGATTATTTTTCGCATTAATGCTGTTTTTGTTTTTTGAGATGATGGTTTTGTATGACTGTATCGCCTTGGAGGTGTCATTGTTTCTTTGTTGGGAAATGGCGAGATTGATTTGATATTCCGTTGATTCAGGGCTCAATAATATAGCGGATTCAAAATATTTAATTGCTTCATTTTCACGCTCAATTTGTTGATGCGCTTTTCCAAGAGTGTTCAAAATTTTGGGGTCACTGGATCCTTCGATTGATGCCTCTGAGAAAAGTTTATTAGCCTGGTTTTTTTGTCCAGACATCCATAAAACCACACCTGCCTGAATTTTAAGTAAACTTTGATTTGGTAATAAATTTATGGCCTTTAGATAGGCTTCAGCTGAATTTGACCATTTCTTATTACTTTGTTCCAATGCGGCAATGAATATCCAAGCTTTAGCTTGATTAACGATGCTAGGTTTAATTGAATTATTCATTTCGGCCTTTAAATAATTTTGAGCTTCTTTTAATGCTTTGTCATAGTATCCGCCTCTCTGATAGGCCTTGGCAAAATCAAGTCTACCGATTTTAAAAAATTCCGAACCGTCTCGACCTTTAAAGGGCCATGAGGATTCAGCGACGGCATTCGGTGAAGCATTTAATAAATTAATATCGGATTGAAGTTGTTTAGGACTTACTTTGCCTCTGTAAATAATTGCGAGCTGTCCATGTTTATCAATGAGGAAGCTTGTTGGTAAAGGTAATGGCCTTTCTCTAGAAAAAATTTGGTTATGCATCACTGTAAGAAGTCTTAGGCTCTTATCATCAGCGATACCAACTTCGAATGGATAGTTGTTATCACGCACTAATTTTTTTGCTTTATCGAGGTTGGGCTTTGAGCCATCAATGCTTATAAAATCCGTAGAAAGTGCAAGTATTTGGAGTCCTTTATCATTAAACAGTTGATTATTTTTCTTGAATTCATCCAATTCGGCTAGACAAGGTGCGCACCAACTTGCCCAGAGGTTTATTAATATTGCGGAATGTCCATTCTTTTGTGGTTTGAAGTTAGAGGCTTCTCCTTTGAAATTTACATAATTAATAGTAGGGGATTTTACTCTTTGTGTTAATACAATCCTTGCAGTTTCAGATGAGATTTCTTTTTTTATTTCTGATTCTATTAATTCTATTTCTCTTGATTTCTTATCAAGAATTTTAGGTGCCTTTGATCCTTCAGTAATTTGGTAATTTGAGCCAAGGGTTATGTTTGTGAAATTATTTTTTGATCCATCTGGCCATATAACATCTAATTCGATCGGTTGGTCAGGGTTATGTTTGTTGATTCCAAATGTTATGCGTTTACTTGATTGACTTAAAAATCCATCACCGGCTGTAATGTGATGTGTTCTTACTTGAGGCCCAATTTTTAGTCTTAAAATAGTACCGATCGCATCACGATTAGATTTAGTTCCTTCTAGATTGAAGCTCACTGATTTTAACTGGTTTGTTTCGGTTAGATTATTTCTTAAAAACCGAATTCTTGGTGCGGTTCTATTTGTTGACCAAATGTCCAAATCTCCATCATGATCCCAATCAGTGGCAATTAATGCTCTGCCATCGTCTATGAAATCAATGCCGCTAACTGCTGATATATCAGTAAATTCAGTTAAATTATTAGTAGATGTATTCAAAAAAACACAGTTTTTTTCATAGCCGCTAAATGAACGGCCTCTGCTTATCATTGAACCGAGTGCATCCCAACTTTTAAGATAGCTTGATAATTCTGAGCGTTCAGTTTCAACGGTTGGAGATTGAGCCACGACCTGACTCCAGTAGAAGCTTCACAAGTCACCACTATCTTCTGGTTGGGTTATGAAACCGTTAGAAACTAAGATGTCTTGTAATCCATCATTATTAATGTCTGCAAATCTAGAACCCCATGCCCATCTTCCCATACTTGCACCTGATTGTAGGCTTGAGTCTTTAAATGTACCGTTTCCTGAATTAATGAATAGGGAATTTCCTCTAGCGTGTCTTCTAAATCCTTCCAGTGATTCTTTGTCAGCTTTTTGCATGAACTGTCGCTGATAAGCAATGCGATTCCCTGCTGATGACCACATGTTGCTAACATACAGGTCGAGGTCTCCGTCTAGATCTGCGTCTGCCCAAGAAACAGACATCCCTGCAGACATATCCTCTACACCAGTTTCTGCAGCGACATCAACAAAATTTACGCCTCCATTATTGTCTGTATCATTTCTGTAAAGATTGTTGCGCCCATAATCATTAGCTACATAAAGATCTTGATCTCCATCCATATCGTAGTCTGCCCAAGAGGAGGCGAGCGTGAATCTTCTGTTGTTCGTATCGAGTCCAACTTCGATTGTAACATTAGTGAAATTCCAATTTCTATCATTTCTTAATAAGAGGTTTCGTCCACCATTATTTGCATCATGATAAGGAATTGGTCTTGCGAGTATTGCGCTCTCATTTCCTGGTATTGAGGATCGCCTTAATGAATAGCAGCCCACAAAAATGTCCAAGTCTCCATCATTATCATAATCTGAGGCGCTCAAACACATGGGAGCTGATTCTGGTATCAGCTCAGAACGCTTTTTTGAGTAGTTTCCCTTACCATCATTCTCCATAAAAATAATTCCTATGGTCGTTGCAATAATTAGGTCTTGGTCATTGTCATTATCATAATCGATGAAGAGGGCAGACTGTGATTGGATTCGGAAGTCTGTGCCTGAGAGGGAAGACGCGTCGATTATTTGCCCATTTCTTTTGCTAATGAATAATTTATTAGGAAGGCCTCCTGGTTCGCAGATGTAAATGTCATCAATTCCATCCCCATTTGCATCCCCTATTGCCATGCCGTGCCACCCTGCGAGACCTATGCCGTATCGATTTTCAATCCTTGATGCCCAGTAATTAATTCCTTTATTAAATTGTCGTTCAAAATCTTTAAAATTTTTAAATACAGATTTTGTGCAATCGCTGAAGAGCGGCTGGTTATTTATGATTTTCGAGGAGCATAATTGATAGCTTCTTGGGTTTATTGATTTTAACCTTGGGTTAGTACTTTCCGAAGACCATTCCCAATAACATGTCCATTCCGATTTAATCGAAATTAATTGATCTTCTTTTTGGTTGCTAATATCTACGAGTACTTGGCTTTCTGCTTGTCCGTTTTTATTTAGTGAGACGTTAAACGTTTTAAATTTCGTTTTAAGTTTAGTTTTTCTACCTAATGGACTAATTAACTCATGTAGCATTGCATTGAGTCCACTAACTTCTTGGTTGTTATCAATCGGTTCGATACCTTTTATTATTTTTAGTCTATTATTATTGTAAACTTCTACAGTTTCTTTGGGTGTTAATGGGCAGGAGTTGAAGCTGTTCGAGGTAAGGAAATTTAGATCGGCATCTATTATGCTGTTTGAACTTGCAATAGTTTTTTTAAGCTTCTCAAATTGTTCTTTCGTTAATTCATTGAACTTTTCAACTCTCCAAGAATTAGCCTCAGGTTCTTTGTGAAGGGTTTCATCAAATAATCCGATTGGCTTGAAAGGTAAGTTAGCGGAACTAGAGTTTTGTTTGACTCTTTGCGTTAATTTTTTTTCTCCCTCTTCTGAAGTTATTAAATGTTCATTAGGATTCTGATCTTTGCAGCTCGATAGAATGAAGCTTAAAAGCAAGGTGGTGCTTAATTGGAATCTTAGCTTCATAGTTAAAAGTTAGCATAATCTTTATATTTAATGTCATCAACGTTAACAATGAACAACTTTGAAGTTGTACTGCTTGTTATTAGTGTCTCTATGTTTTAGGTGTTATATTATTTTATTGAAAAAATAGATTTGATGAAAATTAAATTATTATGCCTTTGCTTTGTGGTTTTTTGTTTCCATGCCTGTGGTCCAAAAAAGGGAATTGATAAGACTATCCAATTAGATGAAAAAACGGTTAAGGTTTTCGGAGATTTACCTAAATTTGAGTTAACTGATCAATTTGATGAAACTTTTGGATTAAATGATCTTCTTGGGAAAGTCTGGGTAGCTGATTTTATATTCACTCGTTGTGCAGGTACATGCCCAATGCAGACAGTGCAAAAGGTTCAGATGCAAAATCAAATAGAAGAGCGTTACGACAAGGGTCAGATTCACTTTGTTAGTTTTACAGTCGATCCTGAGAATGATACCCCGGTTGCATTAAAAAAATACGCTGAAAGTCATTCAGTGAACCTTGAGCAATCGTCATTTTTGACGGGATCTCGCGAGGATTTATGGAGCCTAAGTTCAAATGGATTTAAGTTGGCAGTGGCTGAGGATGCTAAGAATCAAAGTATGCCAATTCTTCATAGTTCGCGTTTTGTTCTTGTTGATCGAATGGGTAGGATACGGGGCTACTATGATGGGCTCAGTGATCAAGGCCAATCTGAGATTTTAAGAGACCTTGATTTAGTTCTTAAGGAGGCCAATGAATCATCGGCCACTTCGTCACAAATTAAATATAAGCCGTTCCCGTATCCTAAGGAAATTATGAATCCCGATTGGTTGGAAAGCCGAAAAGAACTACAACAGGCTTCCTCCGATAATTATGAAGCCTTCATGGGCTTCCAGTTTCAGGATTCTGTTGAGAAGAGTGGTATTACTTTTAAGAATCAAATTGTTGATGATGCCGGTAAATACCACAAAGCAGTGCATTATGATCATGGTAATGGAATAGCTATTGCAGATATTGACGGTGACGGATTATTGGACATTTACTTTTCAACTCAAATTGGTCCAAATGAATTATGGAAGAATTTAGGGAATGGAAATTTTTCTAATTTAACTACTAAAGAAATTTCTCTAACCGATAAAATTGGAGTGAGTGCTTCTTTTGCAGATACTGATAATGATGGTGATGCTGACCTTTTTGTTACTACTGTAAGAGGCGGGAATTATTTCTTTGAAAATGACGGCACTGGAAAATTTTCTGATGCTACTAGTAAATCGGGTTTAGGTTATATAGGGCATTCTTCTGGAGCGGTATTTTTTGATTATGACAAGGATGGGTTGCTGGACTTGTTTTTATGTAATGTTGGTGTTTATACGACGGAAAAGATAGGAAATGGAGGGTATTGCATTGGGCTGCAGGATGCTTTTCAGGGGCATCTTAAACCAGAAGAAAGAAACGAAATTAGTAAATTATACCGAAATGAGGGTGCTAATTCATTTGTCGATGTAAGCGCTAAAGTGGGGCTCCTTGATGAAAGTTGGACAGGTGATGCCGCGCCATTGGATTACAATAATGACGGATGGACTGATTTGTATGTTCTTTCTATGCAGGGTCATGATCAGCTTTACAAAAATGTTGAGGGTAAAGCATTTGAAATTGTAAGTCGGGAAGTTTTTCCAAGAACACCTTGGGGAGCTATGGGTATTCAAATCTTTGATTTCGATAATGATGGCAATCAAGATATCTATATCACAGATATGCATTCTGATATGAGTCAGTCCGTTGGTCCTAATAAAGAAAAGCTAAAGAGTGATATGAAATGGGAAGAAAGTATATTGAATAGTGGTGGAAAGAGTATTTATGGTAATGCTTTATTTAAAGCTCTAGGTGCAGGTAAATATGAGGAAATATCGGATGAAGTTGGAGCTGAAAATTATTGGCCGTGGGGCTTGAGCGCAGGAGACTTAAATGCTGACGGGTTCGTTGATGTTTTTATTACCGCTAGTATGAACTTTCCGTTTCGTTATGGAATTAATAGTCTTCTTATTAATGAGTCAGGTAAGAAATTTGTTGATGCTGAATTCATTCTTGGAGTCGAGCCCAGACGAAATGGGAGAACCGCAAAACCATGGTTTACTTTGAATCCTAAAGGTGGAGATAAGGATCACTCATTGGTTAAAGAGTATAATTTGAGTGAACCTGTTGAAGTTTGGGGTGCTTTAGGTACTAGAAGTTCTGCTATTTTTGATATGGATAATGATGGCGATTTGGATGTCATTACTAATGAGTTTCATGATGGGCCAATGGTTTTAACAAGTAATTTATCTGAGAAGAAGAATGTGAAAAGGTTGATGGTTCAATTAGTAGGTAAGGGGCAAGGAGCATCTAATAGAGATGGATTAGGAGCTGTTGTTACAGTTCAAGTAGATGGCAAAAAATACACCAAGGTTAATGATGGGGTTTCTGGCTATTTATCTCATAGCTTGATTCCTTTATATTTTGGTCTAGGTGATGCCAATTCAGTGGATTTAGTTACTGTTAAATGGCCATCTGGAAAACTCCAAGAAATCAGAGAAGTAGACATGAACGTTTCCCTGAAAATTGTTGAAGCTGAGTGATTTGGCAGAATTGGCTGGGTTCTACTTCTCTTTCAAGTAAAGTATAATTAGGTTTAATAAATTATCTCAATCATGGAGTTTGTTGCAATTTCTAGAATTACTAAGGTTTTTAGCCAATGTGTTCTGATTTTTGTCTTAACTTTGGTTTCTTTAAGAGCGGAAACCATTATTGAAGTGGGTGAAATTCGTCCATTCTTTGGACCAGATGATTTAAATTTAAATCCTGAAAGAGTTGTAGTAGCAATAGATGTTTATGGTGACGAAGACCGTGAAGTGAACGGCGTTTTATTTAAAACTGATAAATCTGGAATTGATAATGTTAATGTCATAGCAAGTAACTCAATTGATGGTTGGACCAGTAGACCAAGTTACTCAGGCATTCATCAAAGGTCGGTCGATAACTTAGAGGAAATCATGAGGGATATTCGTTGGGAAGCAGCTCCAACTGCATTAGAGATTGAGGTCTCTAATCTTGATCCAGGTGTTGAATATGAATTACAGATGTTATTTAATGAGGGTGATGACAGAGACCGTAGATGGGATATAGCCATAGAGGGAGAATTAGCAGTTGATGATTTTAGTTCAGAAGGTGAGGGCACTTGGAGCTCGTCAAATGGTTTTGCATACATCGCACCCTTTGTTCTTAAAGATGGCGACAGTAAGCTTAATGTCACTATGGCTAAACATTTAGGAGGTCAACAGTCTCAGGGTGCTGATAATAATCCTATTCTTCAAGCTTTCACGGTAACTGAGTTGACTATTCCTCCAACCCCTGAATCACTGGAAATTGATAATTCCAAATTCTTTGCCGGACAACCACAAAGGGTTGGTCGTTTTACGACTGTGGATTTGAAAAGGAAAGCGAATCATCTGTATTCCTTTGTTTTTGGTGAAGGGGATAAAGACAACTCTAAATTTGAAATAGAAGACGGTGAGTTTTTTTTATCTAAAGATTATGACTTTACTGGGCACTCTGCGTTGAGCCAATTTAGTGTTAGAATTAGATCAACGGATGCAGATGATCCCCTGCGTTTTTTAGATCAGGTTTTTTTGTTTCAATTAGTTGATCCTAAAGAGCCAGATGATTTGCTTTTGAGTGCAGATTCGATTAGTTCAGGGATCATTGCTGATGGATTGGTTGGTAAGCTATCTGTTTCAGACCCTAATATTTTTGATCAGCATATATTTTCATTGGTGCCTGGAGAAGGGAGTGATGATAATGATTTGGTTTACCTTCGATCCTATGATCTTAGATTACTTTCTCCTATAGAAGAAGATCAGTCCGAATTAAAATTCCGAATCCGAGTTACTGATATGTCCGGTTTAAATTTTGAAAAGTCGTTCAAGTTGTTGGTGACTAACCCATCAATAAGAATTAATGAATTTATGGCGAGTAATGGATCCGTATTAGAAGATGATGATGGTGATGCTTCCGATTGGATAGAGCTTTTTAACGAACAAAAAGGGACTCTTAACTTGGGTGGTTGGTTTCTTTCTGATAATGAAGATCAATTAAATAAATGGCGTTTCCCTGAAGTAAGCATTGAGCCTAATGGTTACTTATTAGTCTTTGCTTCGGGAAAGGAGCGCAGCACTTTAAATGGTTCTTTGCATGCTAACTTCGAAATTTCAAGTACCGGAGAATCTCTTTTTCTCGTGAAGCCCGATGGAGAAACGATTGCAGATATAATAGAATTTCCTGAACAGAGGGTGGATGTTTCATATGGCTATAATGTCGCTGCAAGCGAAACGGGTTATTTGATAGACCCAACTCCAGGTCAGAAGAATTCAGATACGGCTGTGAACGTTTCTAACGAGGTTATTTTTAGTCATGGCCGCGGTTACTATGATGAACCAATAGATCTTGAACTTCGCTCAACGGTTCCAGGATCGGTTATTCGTTATACTACTAACGGTGCTAAACCTAGTGATAGAAGTCCAATTTACAAAGATCCTATACTGTTAACGCCATCTACTAGTTCTGGTAAAAGGGGGTTAAGAACGGTAAGAGCTATGGCATTTAATCCTTCGGTCGCATCCTCACCAGTTTTTACTCACACTTATATCTGGGTGAATGGGACTTCAGATCCTCAATCGACTGGGGTGGTTGGCCAATCGCGGTTTCAATCATCCATCAAAAATCATCCTAAGTACGGACCTTTGATTGATAAAGGGTTATTATCTTTACCAGCTATTTCAATAACTAAGCCAGGTGGTATGTCTGGTTCTGAAGGTGAAGCTAATTTAGAGCTAATAAGTGTAGATGGGTCAGAGTCAGGATTTGGTATCGATTGTGGGATGAAGATTGTTGGTGGAGCTAGTGTTGGCTCAGCTAAAAACAATTTTAGGTGTTACTTTAGATCGAGATATGGTTCTTCGAAGCTAAGGTATCCTTTGTTTGCAGACCATCCTTACACTTCTGGAGCGAGTGAAGTTTTTGATGTCATTCAATTGAGAAGTGGATCACATGATAATTTCTATTGGATGGCGAATCCTGGTAATCCTCCCGGCCGAAAAAGGCAGGGAGACGCTCAGTACGTACGCAATCGCTGGGTAAGTGACATGGAAATGGTTATGGGTCACACGTCAATACATGGAAGGTTTGTTCATTGCTATCTTAATGGAGCTTATCACGGACTTTACCATATTCATGAAAGGCCGATGCATAATTACCTTGATAAGTATTTTGGTGGAGACCCCGAAGACTATCACTACACTAATTCTGGAAGGAATGGTAGTAACCATGGGGCTGGAGATGATTGGAATGACACTTGGAGAGAAGTGAAGTCTGCAGCTTCTACAGGGGGGATAAAATCAAGAGAATGGATTAATTGGGCCAACCTTGCAGACAATCAGTTGCTATACTTTTATTGTGGTAATGATTGGGATTGGACAGCTAGACATAACTGGATGGCTGCTGGACCAAAATATCCAGGTCGTGGTGGCTGGCGTTTTTATTCTTGGGATTGTGATGTCATGCTATATGACGTCGAGGTAAATAATTTAAATCTTGGTGCTCCAGATGGTATTTTTTCTGCCTTAATGAGAGACGATGAGTTTCGCGTCTTCTTTAAGGACCGTGTTTATAAGCATTGCTTTAACGATGGAGTCTTGAGCTCTAATGGACCGCTCCCATTTCATGATTATAGAATGAACGAGATTTTTGACGCTATTATTCCTGAGACGGCACGGTGGCAACCATCATCAGGTCGATCATTGCCTTGGGGGCGAGACGAAGAGTGGCTTGATGAATGGAATTATATGAAAGAAGTATTTTGGCCTAACAGGACTGATATACTTTTAGATCAGTTTAGGCAGAAAGATTGGTATAATGTTGAAGCGCCCGAATATGAAAAAATAATTAATTCCGTAAATCCTGGATTTAGCCCAGTTATAATTTCAGAGGATGGTGAAATTTATTTAACCGTAGATGGAAGCGATCCAAGGTTAATCGGTGGCAGTGTCAACCCTGATGCTGTCTTTATTAATGGTGCTACCGTTGATGTTAATCTTATAAGCAGGGAATCTCTATGGAGGTATTTAGATGATGGTTCTGATAAGGGTATTAGTTGGCGTTTACCGGAATTTGATGATTCTTTTTGGGAAGAAGGAGTCGCTGAGCTTGGTTATGGAGATGGTAGAGAGGGAGCTGAGGGTACTATAATTTCTTATGGTGACAGTGGCAGCAGTAAGCACATTACTACTTATTTTAGAAAGAAATTTAGAGTATCTGCAGCTGAAGAATTATTAGGTGTTAAATTAGCATTAAGAAAAGATGACGGCGCAGTGGTATACTTGAACGGAGTAGAAGTATGGAGGGTTGGTATGCCAGAAGGAGAAATCAACTATGACACACTCGCGACTGCGGGCGTAGGTGGAGCTGAAGAAACTGTATTTAATCTTAAAGAAAATATTTCCCTAGAACTTTTTAAAGAAGGTGAGAATACTTTAGCAGTAGAAGTCCATCAGGTTGCAACAACGAGTTCTGATATCAGCTTTGATCTGGAGCTAGTTGCAACAATACCAAGTGATCCTTCTGATTTTTCGATTGATAAGAGCACTCGACTTAAGGCTAGAGTCTTAAAAGATAATGAGTGGTCTGCATTGAATGAAGTTGTATATAGGGTAGGTGAGCCGGCTTCTGCATCAAATTTTGTAGTAAGTGAACTGCATTACAGGCCTTCACCATCTACTGAAAAAGAAGATCCAGAGGGACAATATTCTAGATCTGATTTCGAGTTTTTAGAATTAACAAGTATTAGTGATCAGCCGATTGATTTCTCAGGAGTAAACTTTTCGAGTGGTATTAATTTTGATTTTTCTCAATCAGCTTTCTTAGGTTTAAGTCCCGGAGAAAGTGCCATAATAGTTGGAAATAAAGAGGCATTCTTAACCAGATACCCTGAAGTGAGTCCTTCGAAGATAATTGGCGAATTTAAGGGTAACTTAGAAAATGGTGGTGAACGAATTGAAATGAAATTGAAAGATGGATCAATTATTAGGAATTTTACATATAACGATAAAACTCCCTGGCCTGAGGCAGCTGACGGGGAAGGGTATTCTTTAGTTTTGAAGAACCCTTCAAGTAATTTGGATCATTCAATACCAGAAAATTGGGCGTCTTCAAGGTTACTAAACGGAACGCCGACATTTATTAATGAGGCTAAAAGTTTTTTAGAATGGATTACCTTATTTTTCAGCCAAGAAGAAATCGAGAACGGTAATATGGCACAACCAAAATCAGATCCAGACAAAGATGGCTATATTAATTTAGTTGAGTATGCGTTTAATTCTTCGCCTTTAAAACAATCTCAAATTTCAGACTTTGCTGAAATTTCCAAAATTTCAGTTGATGGTAATTACTATTATGCTTTTTCATACGATCAAAGAATTGATCTCAAGGGTCTTGAAATAGAATTAGAAGTTTCTTCTGATATGAAAAACTGGGATAGTGGAGTTGAATATTTTAAAAAGATTTCCGAAACGTTTGATGCAGAATCTGGTTATGTTAATAAGACTTTCCGCTCAATTGAGACGATTAATTCAAGTTCGGCACAGTTTTTTAGGATGAAAATTGAGCTAAAATAACGATAAGACTCCTAAAAATTCATCTTTTCAATCCTCTAGACTTGAGCTGAAGGCTTATCATTGTCAGATTATTGGTTAAAGGGTAGTAAATATTTGCCGCTATGAGTATATCTTACAGAGTTCTAACCTTAATTGCCTATTTAATTCTAGGGGTTTCATCTTTTGGAGCCATTGAGTTTAATCGAGATATAAGACCAATTTTATCTGGTAAATGTTTTGAATGCCATGGCCCTGATGGCAATCATCGTAAAGCAGGTCTAAGGCTGGATACTAGAGATGGAGCTGTTGCTGATAACGATGGGATCAAAGCTATTGACCCTGACAATTTAAAGGAAAGTGAAATGATTTTCCGGATAATATCAGAAGACCCTGAAGAGATTATGCCTCCACCGGAATCTAAAAAGGTTTTATCTGATAAAGAAAAAGCCTTGATAACTGAATGGATAAAAGGCGGAGGAACTTATCAAGATCACTGGGCGTTTGAAAACATCCAAGAAAAATCCCCCCCGAAAATGGATTCTGATTTTAAAATACAGAACCCAATTGATGCATTCATTCATGATAGAATCAAAGGTTCAGGTCTCTCTCCAATGTCAGAGGCGAGTAAAGAAACTTTAATTAGAAGAGTGAAATTTGATCTTACAGGGCTGCCTCCAACAAAAAGTGAGGTTGATCAATTCCTTTCGGACAAATCCCCCGAAGCTTATGAAAGTTTAGTTGATCGTATTTTTAAATCTGAGGCATATGGAGAGCGTATGGCTCTTGCTTGGATGGATGCTGCCAGGTATGGAGATTCATCAGTTATGCATGCTGACGGTCCAAGGTTCATGTGGCCGTGGCGAGATTGGGTGATTAATGCATACAATTCTAATATGCCTTTCAATCAATTTACTATCGAGCAGATTGCTGGAGATCTATTGCCTAACTCTACCGTTGATCAGAAAATTGCTTCAGGTTTTAATAGAAATCATGCAACTTCAGATGAGGGTGGTGCAATTGCTGAGGAGTTGAGGGTCGAGTATGTCGTAGACCGAGTTAAGACCACTTCAAATGTATGGATGGGACTGACTATGGAATGTAGCCAGTGCCATGATCATAAATATGACCCTATTACTCAAAAAGAGTATTATCAGATGTTTGCTTATTTTAATAATACCACTGATCCAGGTATGCAGACCAGAAATGGAAACCAGGCGCCAGTGGTTAATGTGCCTGACAAGAAAAAGGCAACAAAACTAGCGGACCTGACTAAAAGAATAAAATATGAAGATAATAAAATAGAAGGCTATAAGAGATCGGTTATTCCCAAGTATGTGAATTGGTTGAGAGAGGCTGAGAAAAATGTTGATGATTCGGTATTAGATCCTGCCGGTATAAAACATTACTTCCGACTCAATGAAAAGTCTGGAGATACTATTAATGCTGAGATTGGAAGTGGTATTGGGAAGCTTTCAGGTAAATTGATAGCGGTTAAACGTGGTGAGGATTCGGGGTTGACTTTTGATGGGAAAACTTCCTTTTCTTTTAATGATTGGCCGAACCTTGAGAAGGATTCGCAATTTACATTTGCAGCATGGTTAAAGTTGCCAGCTGATGGAAGCGCAGCCATTTTTTCTCGTTTGAATGAGTCTAACAAATTCCGTGGCTATGACTTTTGGTTACAGAACCGATCCATTGGAACTCATATTATCAGTAGCTGGCCTGATAATGCTTTGAAGGTTGTTTCTGATAAGCAGCTTGAAGTTAATAAATGGCAGCATGTTGTAGTTACCTATGATGGTTCTTCTAAGGCTTCAGGAATAAAGATTTATATAGATGGTCAATTAGTTGGAAATAAAGTGGAGCAGGATTCTTTAAAGGGTTCTATTATTGCCAAAGCACCTTTTAAAATAGGTAGTCGTTCAAGCTCGAGTTATTTCAAAGGAGACTTGGATGAATTGAGGATTTACGACAGGGCCCTTAGTGAGAACGATATTAAAAACATTGGGGGTGATCCAATTAAGAACATATTAGCTATTCATAAAAAAGAGCGTAGCAAGGAGCAAAAGATGACCCTTCTTAATTACTATCTTATTAATAATGATGAAGAGTATAAGAGACTTGTTAGTATTAGGGCTGAGCTAAATAAGAAAAAGGCTGGCCTATCTGTAGACAGTAAATTGACCTCAATGATTATGCAGGATAATCCTGAGTCCAAAAAAAGAGTAACTTATATTCTTAATAGAGGACAGTATGACCAACCTATAAAAGAAGGTGAAAATGCAGTTATTAATCCAGGAGTCCCTTCAATCCTTCCTAAACTTTCACCTGATGCACCTGCTAATCGACTGGGTTTTGCCAAATGGCTTACTGACCCTTCGAACCCTCTCACAGCCAGAGTTGCTGTTAATAGATATTGGGCCATGTTTTTTGGTAGAGGGATTGTAAAAACCCCTGATGATTTTGGGAATCAAGGATCACCTCCTACTCACCCAGAGCTCTTAGATTGGTTGGCCAATGATTTTGTGAAGAATGGTTGGAACGTCAAGAGGACCATTCGTCAAATCGTGACATCAGCTACATACCGACAGGAATCCAGAATCCTCCCTATTGCAGAAAAAAATGACCCTGAAAATATTTTATTATCAAGGTCTCGAGATTTCGACTTACAAGGTGAATTTATTAGGGATGCAGCCCTTTCGTTTTCTGGACTCTTGGTAAAATCATTGGGAGGAGCTAGTGTAAAACCATATCAACCTGCAAATATATGGAATGAGGTGTCATTGAATGGAGGACTTCGCTATAAGAGAGACTCAGGTGACAATTTATATAGGCGGTCAATTTATACTTATTGGAAACGTTCTGCTCCTATGCCGAATATGCTGATATTTGATGCACCGACGAGGGAGAAATGTATGATACAGAGGCCCGTTACTAATACGCCTCTCCAAGCTTTGGTTGTTTTAAATGATCCTCAATTCGTAGAGGCAGCGAGGGCATTTGCTCAAAAGATGATTGTAGAAGGAGGTAATGATGATGTTTCTAGAATCAATTATGGATTTAAAGTGGCTCTATCAAGACATGCTACTGAGGAGGAATTGTCAGTAATTAAGAATGTTTTAAAAAATCAAATAAATTCATTTGGTTCAGATAAAGAAAAAGCTAAGCAATTTTTATCCGTTGGTGAATTTAAAAGAGATGAAAGTTTAGACCTAGTGGAACACGCTGCTTGGTCAGTAGTAGCGCAAATTTTATTCAATATGGATGAAACCCTGACACGTGGTTAAAAATTAGTTAATTATGAATAATATGATGGATGACTATAACCGTAGAAATTTTTTATTAAGTACTGGTCACGGAATGGGTGCGGCAGCACTAAGTAGTCTTTGGAGTCCTAATTTGATAGGTTCTGCTAATGCGTCATCTGGACTTGAAGGGTTTCCAAATTTTGCGCCTAAAGCTAAACGAGCTATATATCTTTTTTTTCCTGGAGGTCCGTCTCATATCGATTTATTTGATTACAAGCCAGCTCTTCGTAAAATTCATGGACAAGAGCTCCCAGACTCCATAAGACAAGGGCAAAGAATTACTGGAATGACCAGTGGTCAGAAATCCTTCCCTTGTGTGGCGCCAATGTTTGAATTTGAAAAATTTGGTAAACATGGGACTTGGGTTAATAAGGATCTACTGCCTCACACGGCAGGAATTGTTGATGATATAACAATAATTAGGTCAATGAATACTGAGGCAATTAATCATGACCCTGCGATAACATTTATAAACACTGGAGTACAACCGCCGGGAAAACCTAGTATGGGTTCTTGGCTCAGCTATGGTTTAGGTAGTGAGAATGAAAATATGCCCTCTTATGTGGTTATGATTTCTCGAGGTAGGGGTCAATTACAAGCACTGTATGATCGCTTATGGGGAAGTGGTTTTCTTCCTTCAAAGCACCAGGGAGTTAAATTGCGTTCATCGGGTGAGCCGGTACTTTACCTTGATAATCCTCCTGGGATAGATCGCGATATGAGACGTGGAATGTTAGACGGTTTACAAAAGTTGAATTCTAAAACTCACGAGAAATTTAATGATCCAGAGACTCAAACTAGAATTTCTCAATATGAAATGGCTTTTAGAATGCAGGCAGAAGTTCCTGAATTAATGGATATTTCTAAAGAACCCAAGCACGTGAAAGATCTATACGGTCCAAATGTTGAGAAGCCTGGAAGTTTCGCCAGAAACTGTTTACTTGCTCGTAGGATGGCTGAAAAAGGAGTGCGCTTCATGCAGTTGTTCCACCGTGGTTGGGATCAACATGGTAGTTTACCCTCAAAGATTCGACAGCAGTGCGAGGATATTGATCAGCCGTGCGCAGGGTTAATTAAAGACCTTAAGGAAAGAGGAATGTTTGATGACACTCTGGTTGTATGTGGTGGAGAGTTTGGACGTACTATCTATTCCCAAGGAAAGCTTACGAAAGATAACCATGGAAGAGATCATCACGGTCGCTGTTTTACAACATGGATGGCTGGAGCGGGTATTAAAGAGGGATATGATTACGGGCAAACTGATGACTATTCTTATAATATCATTAAAGACCCTGTCCACATCAGGGACTTAAATGCAACTATACTAGACCGAATGGGAATTGATCATGAGAAGTTGACCTTTAGGTATCAAGGTCTTGATCAACGACTAACTGGTGTTGAAGAAGCTAGAGTTATTAAAGAAATTATAGCTTAGTTGACCAATGAATTGAGATCCCAATTTTAGTTGGATAACAAGATGTAATTAAAATCTTAATTACTGTGGGTCTTCTGGTTGGACTAATACGGACTGCATTCCTGCATTATTAGCGGCCTCTATACCTAGTTTACTGTCTTCAAATACTAAACACTTTTCTGGATCGACACCCATTTTTTTAGCAGCGAGAAGAAAAATATCTGGTGAAGGTTTACTGTTTTTAACATCATCTTGAGTAACGATAGTTTCAAAAAGCTCAGTTATACCTACAGCATCCATTGTTGCAATAACTGTTTTTTTTATTCCCCCTGAAGCCACTGAAATGGGTTTTCCTTTGGCTTTGCATTCTTTGGCGAAATTAATTACTGGTTTATAGGGTCTTACCCGTTCAATGTTGCTAAAAAAATAGGCTTCTTGATCAGTGACGACTTTTTCTGGATTCATATTACATCCGAACCGTTCGTTAAGTATTTTTACTGTGTCATGCATCCCAACTCCTGCATAGGATTGTGCGATCTCTCTTGTGAATATGAAGTCACCTCCATTTTTTTTGAATGATTCAATCCATCCATCAAAGTGTACATGCATAGATAATGATAGGGTTCCATCATGATCAAAGATATATCCGTCAAAATCAAACTTAGGTATTTTCACTTTCCTTCTTATGTTTTGTGGTTCAAGTGTTAAGGAGATTCCTCTAAGTCTTAATAAAAATCTACTGATAATTTAATTTATAAAAACTGAATGTATTAGGAATGAATGTTTTAATACTTTATCCGAATAATAAAAATGCTATCACTGGGAATCTTTGTTCGGCGCTACAGTATCAAAAAATTTTACAACACCTAGGTCATTCAGTCGAGGTGAGTTCTGAATATAATGGTCAAAGATCCGAAGTTCTGATTGTAATTAACGCCGCTAAAAAAAATTCTGATATTAGAAAATTTAAGGTTAATAATTCAAATTCTAAAATTGTGAGCGTGCTTTCTGGAACGGATATTTATCCAGACCCATCGAAAGTTACTATTGATTCAATGGAACAATCTAATGCTCTGGTTGTTCTTCAACCTGATGCCTTATTGAAAGTTCCTGAATCTCACAAAGAAAAAACATTTTTAATTTATCAAAGTGTTGACCCTATAGTTAATGTTGCTAGTCCGGTTGATTGTAATACGGAATTTAGGGTAACTTTAATTGCTAACATAAGGTCAGTGAAAGATCCGCTTGTTGCGCCTAACGCATGTAAACTCCTTTCTATTAGCTCTAAAATAAAAATTATTCACATAGGCTATTGTTTAGAAAAAAATTTAGGCGTTATCTTATCAAAGGAAAGTGAAAGTAATGAAAGGTATGATTGGATAGGTGGTCTTAATGAATTGGATGCCAGGAAGACCTTAAGCCAAAGTAATGTGCTTTTAATTACTTCTATAGATGAAGGCGCTGGTAGGGTTGTTGGTGAAGCTATTGAGCTTGGAGTTCCGATAATTTCTACCAGAAACTCAGGAGTATTAGGAGTTCTGGGTGATGATTATGAGGGTTATTATCCTGTGAGCGATTCAAATCTTTTATCTAAAATGCTTATGAGAGTCGAAGAGGATCCGAATTTTTTACAGACATTGCATGAGCAATGTCAGAGTAAGGCTCACCTTTTTTGTCCCGAATTAGAGAAGAAATCTTGGGCTCAACTTATTAGTGAAATTTTCCTTATGTGAACTTGGTTACTAATTTTTTCGCTTTTTTCTGAATTGAATCTGCTTTTCTTTTTTTTCCTATTTGTCTCAACAAGGTGGAATAGTTTTCACATGTTATTTTATATATATCGGAACCACTCTTCAGATTGCTTTCCAGCAAATTGATTGCTAATTGATAATTTTCTATAGCGGTATCAATTTCTCCTATTTTTCCTAAGCTTGCGGCTAGGTTTGCATGTGATTGACCAAGGTCAGGTTTGCTTGATGTCTTCGATTGAGATAAAATATCTAGGGCTTGCTCATGCATTTCTCGAGATTGACTGAGAAATCCTGAATCATAAAATAAGGTCCCAAGGTTGTTGTAGATGGCTGCCACTTCATGACTATCAGATCCAATATTTTTTTCAAAAATTTGTAGAGCAATCATGTAATTTTCTTCCGCTGTTTCATAGTTATTACTTTTTTTATAAAGCATCCCAAGATTATTTCGTATGTTTGCAATATCAATTTGAGGTAATGGATCCAGTGAAGAGAAAATATCAATGGCTTGGTTATATAGAATTATAGCTTCATCAATTAGGGCGTTATTGTCATATATGCATGCAAGGCTACTTTTTATTCTGGCTAATTGAATCTTCTCAATCTTTTCAAAACCTTCATTGCTCAATGCTTCGACGTACGCCGACTCAGCTTCCATGTCTTTACCCAAGTCACGAAGTAGATCACCTAATAGTTCTAAACAAGTCATGAGATTACAAACTTGATCTGGTCTACTTTCAATTAGTCTTCTTGCAGATTCGACTGCTGTTTCCGCCGCTCTAATAGCCTCTTCTGATTTTCCTAAATTTTTGAGATTCTGAATTCTCTCTATAAGTACATTGAGTACAGTAGGAGTACTATTTTTGGATTCTACGGGCATTTTTTTGTAATGTGATTTTCATTAATTATTTATAGAATAAAGATCATTACTATTAATATTTTGACGTGTTAATTGGAGGTATGGTTACAATTTTTTTTGATCATTCATTATTCTTGGAATTTTCTTTAAGTAGTTTTAAAATTTCTTGCCGGATTAATGGGATATTACAGAGGTCAGACAAAGTATTAATTGGTGGCTTTTCTGGATTAAATATTCCAAGAATTTTGGTCATTTCTTTCTCGTAGTGTTCTATAGCCAATAAAGTAGGTTCAGAATTTTCAAGGTATTCGAGTGCTCTTTTTAGTAGGTTATAAAGAGGGTTTATAGGAGTATCCGACTCTGAAACCTTGTTAAGAAGTTTTACGAAGTAGCTAGCAGATAGTGTTTTTAAATAGCTTTTCCGAATATTTACTCGTGTCATTAATATCGAAGTCTCCTTTAGTGTATGTAAGTCAGATTTTTTGCTTCTGATAATTTCGAACTCCCCCTCGAAGAATAGGTCCAGTTTTCCTGAGAATTGGCTTTTGGGTCTTCTTGCTCCTTTTGCAACTGTTTTTAGGATGCCATGATGCATTGTGCACCAGGTAACAATCATGCTTGACTCAGTGAGTGGAGTCTTACGAATGATTATTCCTTGGCACTTGTTCATGTTGCGTGATGCTTATCGTTGTATAAAGTAAACCCTATGGACGAAATTTCCATTGACCTCCAAGCTTTTGATACAGATTCCTTAAAGTCACGTATTGGTGAGCTTAGGAGGTATCTTTGACCTAGATAGCTTACAATCTCAAAAAGATAAGCTTGAGAGTATGATGTCTGCTCCTGGATTTTGGGATGATAATGAACAGGCAGCCAAGATTTCAGGAGAGCATTCCTCGGCATCTAAGAAGATTAACCTCTTTGAGGATTTGGATTCAAGAGTCTCTGATATAGATGATTTGATTTCTTTTGCTGAAGAAGAGGGTGATACAGCTTCGGTTTCTGAGGTTAAAAAAGAAATTGATGAGCTTTCATTGATGCTAGGTGACTTGGAAATGGAGCTATTGCTGTCTGGTAAATATGATAAGAAGAATGCATTTTTAACAATTCATGCTGGCACTGGTGGTACAGAGGCTTGTGATTGGGCTGAGATGCTTTTGCGACAATATCAAAGATGGTCTGAAAGAAAGGGGTTCAAAGTAGAAATTGTTGAATGCCAAGAACATGATGAAGCGGGTATTCGTTCAGTGACTATGAAAATCTGTGGGATGCATGCTTATGGTTATTTACAAACTGAAAGAGGTGTCCATCGATTGGTGAGGATTTCACCATTTGATTCTCAGTCTCGTCGTCACACATCTTTTGCTAGTCTAGATGTAGTACCTGAAATAGAGGATGATTCTAGTATAGAGTTGGATGAAAAAGAATATGAGATAACAACTACTAGAAGTGGAGGAAAAGGAGGACAAAATGTGAATAAGGTTGAGACTGCAGTAATTCTAAAGCATCACCCTTCTGGAATTCTAATTCGGTGCAGTGCTGAGAGAAGTCAGCACAAAAATAGAGCCGTGGCACTTCAACTTTTAAAAGCAAAATTATTTCAAATTGAAGAGGATAAGAAAAGAGCTGAAATGGAAAGGCAATACGGAGAGAAAGGAGAAATTGCTTGGGGAAGTCAGATTAGATCATATGTATTTCAGCCTTACCAAATGGTCAAAGATCATAGAACAGGTTTTGAAACGAGTAATGTTAATGATGTAATGGATGGATCAATTGATGGTTTTATTGAGGCAAAATTACGTGGGAAAAAAGCTTCTTCTGATTGATGAGATTATTTTTATTTATAACATGGAATCACTTCTAGACATTGATGTTTTAACGATTTTTCCTGACATTGTTCGAGTACCCCTATCCGAAAGTATTATGGGGCGAGCGATGAATGGGGGCATTGTTAGAACGAAGATCCATGATTTAAGAGATTGGACTAATGATAAATATAAAAAAGTGGATGATGAGCCCTATGGTGGAGGCCCTGGAATGGTTATGAAGCCCGAACCTTTTTTTTGTGCGGTTAATGACTTGAGAAAGGAAGATACCACTGTTGTCCTAATGACTCCTCAGGGAAGAAAGTTTAACCAAAAGAAAGCTGAATATTTTGCCAAATCTTCATCCCACATAATTGTTCTTTGTGGCCATTATGAAGGTGTTGATCATAGAGTAATTGAATCATTAGTAGATGAAGAGGTTTCTATTGGTGATTATGTTTTAACTAATGGAGCAATTGCGGCTGCTGTTTTTATTGACTCAGTGGTACGGCTTATACCAGGAGTGCTAGGAGATGATCGTTCTAATATTGAGGAATCTTTTTCTGTTTACGAAGGTATTTTGGAGGCTCCCACTTATACTCGTCCTGCAGATTTTCAGGGGAAGAAAGTTCCAGATGTATTGCTTTCAGGTAATCATAAGAAAATATCTGATTGGAAATACGACCAGGCGAAAGAGCGGACTAAAAAGAATAGGCCTGACCTTATATGACAAAATTTAATGGTCGGGCCAGCGGGATTTGAACCCACGACCTCTTCACCCCCAGTGAAGCGCGCTACCAAACTGCGCTATGGCCCGTAATATTGTTATAGAAATCGATTTTTACAGTTCTTTAGAGACATTTGACCACATGTCAGATTGAAGCAAGAGAAAACCCTAGGGCTTTTGTTTAAACTGATTAAAAAACAAAGTTGCTTTGGGCCGAGCTGAAAGCAAAGTTACTATAAATGTCTAAAAGCGAATCCATAAAGGTGGCAGTTCTGGGAGCTAGTGGTTATTCTGGATATGAACTTATTCGTATTTTATTAAATCATAAAAAAACAGAGTTAGTTTGCGTCACTTCACGCGCAGAGTCTGGCAAGAGCATTTCTGAAACCTTCCCTAGATTAAAAGGTGACTTAAAGGCAGATGCTTTGATATTTGAAGATCCTAAAGCTGAAAATATTATTAAGAGTGGTGCGTCTTTCGTTTTTCTCGCGTTACCTCATGGAGTAGCTGCTGAATTTGCTGGTCCCTTGCTAGATGCAGGTCTTAAAGTTATAGATCTTAGTGCTGACTTTAGAATCAAGAACCCTTCAATATACGAAGAATTTTATGGCAATGCTCACCCTGATCCTGAGAGGTTAAAGGAAGCTATCTATGGTTTGCCAGAAATTAGACCAAATGAGATTGCTAATGCGTCATTAATCGCTTCTCCAGGATGTTATCCTACAAGTATTCTTCTACCGCTTATCCCTTTGATAAGAAATGATTTATTAGATTTTTCATCTATTCATGTTGTTAGCATGAGTGGGACTAGCGGTGCAGGAAAGAGTCCGAACTCTCAACTTCTTTTTGCGCAATGTAATGAGAGTGTGCGTGCTTACTCAGTTCCAAAGCATCGACATTTATCGGAAATTGAACAAGAGCTTTCTCTAGCAGCTGGAGAGCCGATTTTAATTTCTTTTACTCCTATTTTGATGCCTGTAACCTCTGGTATTGCTACGGTTATTCATGCGACAGCGAAAAACATAGATAATTGTGAGAGCGTCTATAATGCGCTGAAATCGAATTATTCAGATTGCCCTTTCATTAGAATTCTAGAACAAGGTGTGCCGCCCGATACTAAGAATGTCACTGGTACAAATTTCATAGACATTGGCTGTGCGTTTGATGAAAGAACAAATCGAGTAATACTAATGAGCGCTGAAGATAATTTAATTAAGGGAGCCTCAGGTCAAGCAGTGCAGAGTTTTAACTTGATGTGTGGTTTTGATGAAGGTACTGGACTTCTTAACTAAAAAGGGCTGAATATCTATCCTTTATCACTAAGAGTGAGGGGTTTCAGAAAACATTAAAATGTCAGATAAAATAAAAACACCGAAAGGTTTTAAATCTTCAGGAATCTTTTCGGGTATTAAAGAAAATGATAAGTTAGATCTTGGCTTAATCTTTTCGGAGTACCCAACTGTTTGTACTGCAGCATTCACTACTAACCAGGTTAAAGCCGCTCCTGTAAGATTATCAAAAAAGCACCTTCGTCGATCAGATATTAGAGCTGTTATTGTTAATAGTGGAAACGCAAATGCATGTAATGGAAAAAGAGGTGATGAGGATGCCTTGTCAATGGCCCGATGCGCGGCTGACTCATTGGGTATTAAACCTTGGCAGGTATTCATTTGCTCAACCGGCATCATTGGATATCCTTTACCAATAGATAAGATTCGTAATGCAGCACCTAGTCTTGCAACTAGTCTTAGAGTTAGCGGTTGGAAGAATTTTTCGAAAGCAATTATGACTAGCGATAGTGTGCCTAAGGTAGCGACCTCTCAGATTGTTTTTGGCAACAAGAAAATTACTATTACTGGATCGGCTAAAGGGTCGGGAATGATTGCGCCAAATATGGCTACAATGCTTGCTTTCATCGTAACTGATGCTGCAATTACTCCGAGTGATTTGAAGATGGCAACAAGGATGGCCGTCGATGAGTCATTTAATTCGATTAGTGTTGATGGAGATATGAGCACTAACGATACAGTTATGGTTATGGCTAATGGTGCAGCCAATAATTCAGTTTTAAAAAAAGACTCAAAGAACCTTTCTAGATTTACTGGAGCGCTAAAAAAAGTAATGTTAAACTTATCTAAGCAACTAGTTAAAGATGGCGAGGGCGTCACAAAATTTGTGACGATAGAGGTCAATGGGGCGGCTTCTATTAAAGATGCAAGAAAAGTATCAAAGGCAGTATCCGAATCATCATTAGTAAAGTGTTCGTGGAATGGGTCGGATCCTAATTGGGGGAGAGTTATTGATGCAGTAGGTTATTCCGGAGCAAAGATAAAGGAAGAAAAAGTAGATATATTTTTTGGTAAGTTTGCCGGTGCAATAGGAGGTGTAGTGGCAAGTACTCCTATTGAAAGGCTTAAAAAGGAAGTTTCAAAGGAAGAGTTTACACTCAGGATCGAACTCAATCTAGGCGATGGTTCGCATCGTTTATTCACATCAGACCTGTCTGAGGAATATGTGGCTTTTAATAGACTTGAGTATGCATTAAAAATTCAGGGCCATTGATTCTCTTAATTTGTAGAGTAGATTAACAGTTCCCTGAATCATTATTTGGTTTATGGGAATATTTATTAAATTGGATGTCTATTCACGAAGAGCTATTAAGAAAGCATATTACTAAGGCTTCAATCCTTGTTGAAGCCTTGCCCTATATTCAGGACTTTAGAGGGAAGTGTGTTCTTGTTAAAGTGGGTGGGTCAGCTATGGAGGATTCTAATTTATTAGACGCATTACTTAGAGATGTTGTTTTACTCGAAGCGGTAGGGATTAATCCAGTCATTGTTCATGGTGGAGGGAAAGCAATATCGGAAGCAATGGCGAGTTCTGGAATTGAACCTCGATTCGTTTCAGGTCAGAGATATACTGATTTCGATTCGATTGGAATAGTTGAAAAAACTCTTGCTAATGTTGTAAACCCAAATTTGGTGAATCTGGTTCATTCTCACGGAGGAAAGGCTAAGGGGATTCATGGGGCTGAGGTATTTTTCTCAAAAAGGATGAAAGCAGTTACTTCTGATAATCAGAACGGTGATCTTGGATATGTTGGGGAGGTTGTTAGATGCAATACCACTGAAGTAAGTCGGTTAACTCAAGAAGAAATCATACCTATTTTATCACCTCTTTCGAGAGAAGATAATACTGATGTTATTTTAAACACTAATGCCGACCTCGCAGCAAGTGCGTTGGCTGGAGAAATGAATGTAGCTAAGTTGGTATATATTAGTGATGTACTCGGTGTATTGAGTGATCCTGAAGATGACTCTACATTAATTAATACAATTAAATGTTCTGAGGTTGCTAGCCTCTCTGAAGAGGGAATTATCTCAGGTGGCATGCTACCGAAATTGAACTCTGCTATTCACGCCATTGAATCAGGAGTAGGTAAAGTTCATATGATTGATGGTCGAATTCCTCATTCATTACTTCTAGAAATATTTACTAATACCGGTATAGGTACTGAGATTGTACCATCATGAGTAATAGAGAAGAAAAAACGGCTGACATATACGATAAGTATATAGTGCCAAATTATGGTAGGTTTCCGTTGGTTCCGGTCCAAGGGAAGGGGGCGTTTTTGTTTGATGAGGATGGCAAGAGGTATCTTGATTTCACAGGAGGTATAGCTGTTAACTCATTGGGCCATTCAAATGACAACATGGTTAAGGTATTGGCTTCGCAGTCATCAACTTTAATTCATTGCTCTAATTTATATAAACCCAAGATACAGGGAAACCTTGCCAAAGTGATCGTTGAGGAGATTGTAGGATCTCCGGGAAAATGTTTTTTTTGTAATAGCGGAGCCGAGGCTAACGAGGGGCTTATAAAGCTTTCGAGAAGGTATGGAGAAATGAGCCCAAACTCTTCAGGTCAACCTAGACGAGAGATTATTTGTTTTAAAGGTTCCTTTCATGGTCGAACGACTGGAGGGATGGCAGCAACTGGTCAAGAAAAAATAAGATCTGGTTTTGGTCCATTAATGGATGGGTTCAAGCATGTTGAATTTAATGATGTGTCTGAACTTAAGAATGCTATCACTGAAGATACGGTGGCTATTTTATTAGAAGCGGTCCAAGGAGAGGGTGGAATTCATGTTGCCTCTATTGATTTTTTGCTAGAATGTCAGAAAATCTGTAAAGAGAAAGATGTGCTACTTTTATTTGATGAAGTGCAATGTGGAGTTGGTCGATGTGGTACATTAAATGGTTGGCAGTCTATAAAAGGAGCAGATGAAATTATGCCAGATGCAATATCTTGGGCAAAAGGTATGGGAGGTGGGTTTCCTATTGGAGCTGTTTGGATAAGTTCAAAAAAGACTAGGGATTTTTCTTTGTCAGATATCCTTAGTCCAGGGTCGCATGGTTCAACTTTTGGAGGTTCTCCGTTAGCGAGTGCAGTGAGTCATGCAGTAATTAGAACAATTATAGATGATGATTTGTGTTCGAATGTTAGGAATTTAAATAAGTTTATTTTAAACTCTATTGAACTTGATGAAATTCCTTTATTAAGAGAAATTAGAGGTATAGGCTTAATGTTGGGATTTGTCATAGATGTTGAGGAGTTGGAAAAATTAGAACCATTCCGAAAAAGCGGTCAAAGCCCCTCAATATATTTTGTTAACCTTTTGAGCAAAAGTGGTTTGCTGACCGTGCCTGCTGGACTTGACGTCTTGAGGTGGCTTCCTCCATTAAATGTTAAGAAGAACGAAGTTGAAGAGGCGATAAAAATAATGAAAGTAACGCTAAGTGATAAAATAAAATGAAAAATTTTCTTTCTATTGAGTCTTGCAAAAAAGAAACTCTTGAGTCTTTGGTTAATACAGCTGAAGTTTTGAAGGAAGCAAGGCGCTGTGGAGATTTTTCAGATGATGTATTGAAAAATCAGTGCTGGGGAATTGTTTTTAGTAAGGCATCAACACGGACCCGAGTTAGTTTTGAAGTGGGGGTACGTGAGCTAGGTGGATCTGCGTTATTTTTATCTCCTAAAGACCTTCAACTTGGTAGGGGAGAGCCTATTAAAGATACTGCGAGAGTTATGGGGAGGATGTTACATGGTGCTATTATTAGGAATGATTCCCAAATCGAAGTTGAGAGTTTTGCGGAATATTCAAAAATACCTACAATTAATGCCTTAACAGATATGGAACACCCATGTCAGATCATTGCTGACCTTCTTACTATTAAAGAAATTCAGGGAACCTGGAAAGATAAGAAAATTGTTTTTCTAGGTGATGTTAATTGCAATGTGGCACATTCTTGGATTTGGGCTGCGGAAAGACTTGGTTTCGAACTTATTTTATCTGGTCCTTCTGAAATTTGTTGCCCATTGGAATATTTGGAGAAAGTAGGTTCTACGAAAACCAAGTATCTTGATAATCCACTAGATGCAGTCAGGGGCGCAAACGTTCTATATACTGATGTTTGGGTTAGTATGGGTATGGAAGATCAAGCTTCACAGCGTGACGGACATTTTAATCCATATCAAATTAATCAAGATCTGATATCAATCGCAGATAAAGATGTAATGATAATGCATTGCCTTCCAGCGTATAGAGAAAAAGAAATCAGTGAGATCGTATTTGAGCAGAATGAAGAGACGATTTTTTCTCAAGCTGAAAATAGACTTCATGCGCAGAAAGCAATTATGAAGAGTTTAGTTTCCTCTAATTAATATACCCCATTTTTTTTAAATACAGCATAATATCTTCACTACAGCTTTGTGCTGTTCTATCTAAAGTATTTATTTCAATTTCTGCATCTTTAGGAATTTCGTATGGGTCAGAAATCCCAGTGAATTCTTCGATCTCCCCACTTCTAGCCTTAGCGTATAATCCTTTTCTATCTCTTTTCTCACATTCCTCTAAGGTTGTATTGACGTGAACTAAAATGAAAATTGAATTCTTTTCAATGTTAGCTCGTATTTCTTTCCGTATCTTGTCATAAGGTGCGATTGGAGCACAAATAACGATGCCTCCATTTTTAGATATTTCTTTTGAAACGAAAGATAACCTTCTAAGGTTTTTTAGTCTATCTTCTTTGGAGAAGCCTAAATCAGAACACAATGTTTTTCTGACTACATCACCATCTAAAAGGGTTACATTTCTTTTTGTAGAATCGAGAAGATTGGATTGAAGATGCTTTGCTATTGTTGATTTTCCTGATCCAGATAAACCTGTAAAGAGCACAGTAATGCCCTTTTTGTGTTTGGGAGGATCTAAATATGAGATTTCATTTATTACTTCTTCAAAACTATTTTCTTTAGTCCCCTTTGGAATATTTATGAATTCCAAAGGGGAATGTTCATTAATCAATTCTGTGTTGAATGTAGTTATTAATGTTTGAATCCCCCAGTTTTTTGCAAGAATCGATTGATTTAAAATCGATCTTGTATCATGAGGAGGCACACTAGGAATTACGGATAGTTGATAGCTGTTTTCTGGTAGATTGGATAAAGCGGCTTTAATACATTTTAATTTTCTAAAGCTTTCCTTAGGTTCACTGAAAAAAGTTTGGATTAATATTTTTTTTTGATTCTTTTTAAAAAAGTCTCTCAAGTAATTAATTTCCGATTTATGTAAAAAATCATTACATATGAACATTGTATTAAACTCTTCAAAATTATGACCTTGATATAACCTTGTGGATTGATGGTCAAAGTGATTGGGAGCTTCGATTCCCTCAATTAATCCCCCAAAAAAATACCTTTCTTTGACTTCAAATATACTTTCAACCGTAAGAAATGCGATAAGCACTCCTTCGCTATCTCGGAGTTCGACTTTATCGCCTATTTCGGTTTTTTTTTGTAACGCTTTATCAACTTCAAGAGAAAGTAATTTTGACCACTTAGAACCGTCAGTTAAGCAATAATTTTCTAGAACAGAAATAAAATCTTGATGATTAATGTATCCTGTAAGTGGAAAATAGTTGCCGTGTAAAAGGAGCTCTATGTCGTATAGTTGATCTTGATTTAAGCTGTAGGATGCACAACCTCGGTATGTATTAATTAACTCATCAGCCTTTTTGCTGTCTAAGATGAGACTCGATGACATGTTTTTTCAGTGTCTTACGGTTAATTTATAAGTCTGTATTTTATAAAGAAAAGAAGATCATTTATCTGATTTTAAAACTTTCTCATTTGTCTTATTGGAAGAGTTCGATTTTTTAGAAGTAGCTAATTCTATCTTACCATCTCCAAATGCGATTACTGCTCCTTCTCTCAGTAGCCAGTTTAAATCTTGTAATACTCTCATTTGTTCTGTTCCAAGATCATTTGTTGTATTTGATTCCGCACTGTCTTTCTCATTAACATTTTCTTGACTTGATGGAGCTAGTTCATCCAATAGTTCTTTGCTGGTCACTCTTTTTCTTTCACGAATCAAAGTCACTATAGCTTTTATTGGTTTAGATAGAGTGTCGTCTTCAGATAAAGGTTTTGGACGAGTAATACAGGCAAATATTTTTTTTCCTCTTTTGAAGAATTTTAATCCTTCATTGCCAAGTATTGTACATAATGGGTTAACTAAGCTGGCAGGATGTTTTTTGGCGTGAAAGGATGATTCTTTGAGTAAAGACAGTAGTCCAGACGAAAGTTTCCCTCCTTCAATATTGCCTGGCATTGTAAAATTTTTGCCAACAGTGATTAGAGTATTCGAATAATTTTCTATAAAATGTTTTTCAACTTCCTCTTGGTCTTTCAACAAAAGAGGTTCAGTGCTCTCAGTGCTCTCAGTGCTCTCAGTGCTCTCAGTGCTCTCAGTGCTCTCAGTGCTCTCAGTGCTCTCAGTGCTCTCAGTGCTCTCAGTGCTCTCAGTGCTCTCAGTGCTCTCAGTGCTC
>Ga0209404_10000237_pt1 | contig 45184 bp, 87 predicted proteins | sample TroAtlMetagenome_2_FD_187447 | JGI IMG/M metagenome (GOLD analysis project Ga0209404, IMG submission 187447) | Marine eukaryotic phytoplankton communities from Atlantic Ocean - Tropical Atlantic ANT8 Metagenome (SPAdes) (version 2) | ecosystem: Environmental > Aquatic > Marine > Oceanic...
TAGTGCTTCTTCAGCTTGAATTAAATCTTTTTCTAATAGTGTTGTATTAGTCTCCAGTTTGTTCAATCGCTCAATCACGCCGAAGTACGCCCAAACTCCCATAGCTACTGCTCCAACTATAGCGATTAGGTTCTTCATTGGCATACTTACTGCCGATTCACTTGATACTCTAATTTCATCCTTTGCCATTTATATCCTTATTATTTTAAACACTCGGGTACTTCTGCTTTTCCCTTCGTGCCCTATCCTTTTCCTCTTTCAAGTAATTTATCAATAAACCAACATATATATCCCTTTCCCAAGGAATCATATTTTCTAGTTCACTTAAACTATATTTATGATGTTGGACAAGTGCAAAATTGGTTTCATAGTACGCCTCTAGGTTTTCGTGGGAGAGGCAGATACGAAAAAATCCGCTAAGCCACTAAAGGTAACCTTTGATTTTACCTTCGTTTTAGGATTTTCAACCTCTACTTCGTGTCGCAATTTGGGCATTTCATCAAAAAACTTTCTGATTTTCGCAAATTGTTCAGTATTAAGACTATTAAAAAACTCTTCTAATTCTGCTCTGGAACTATCCTTTGACTTATGCACCTGTTCACCTTCATAGATGTAGTCAATACAGGAAATAATTGTGTTAAATATTTGTTCTGCGGAAAACTTGTCACCCACGCCCATTGGAATGGTTTGCATATTAGGATAATTTAGAGATAGACCTAGTTGTCTTTTCTCGTCTAATAATACATTGTTTGTATGGTTGTCGTCTACTTGTACTTCAACTTTAGTTAAGTCTATCTCAACTGGAATTAATGTTACCTTATCGTCAGGACAGAAAACTTGAAACTTAGCAACCTCACCAATTGACTTGGCACGAATATTCAAAAATAAATATTCTATGTCAAATATTGGCATTGAGTTTGGTTTTAGTTTTCCAAATGTACAAGAATTAACTAAATCTATAACTGCTTGTTGAACCTGTTTATCTTCTTTAGATTCCATAGCAATCATTAATAGTTTTTCTTCTTTAACCAGAAATGGTCTATATTGTACAACTTTGTCTTCGGATGGTAATGTCAACTCGTATGTTGGGACATCAATCTTTGGTAAAGCCATAATGTTTCATACTCCTTAATTATTAATATTATATATTTAGTGGTCCAAATTTAAACGGTGGCATAACTCTTCCACCTGTTATCTTCCCTATTGGGAAACTTCGTTTCAAATTCTGTAATACTTGTTCTCCTGCTCTTCTTAATCCAGGTGGCAGTTTGGATAATAATCCCATTTTACCTGGTTTTACTATTGGCATACCAAATTGTGATTGACCAATATGAAATTTGTTTTGTTGGTCTATCGCAAAGTTTAACCAATATCTATATTTAAAGTCTACCGTAAATGTTTGTACATCACTTTCTCCTGCGGAATAATCAACAGAACCTATCTTTGTTGGAAATGCTTCCCACAATCTAACTCCATAAGTTGATTGGTCTCTTTCCTGAGCACCTGGGTCAGCACCTAATTGTAATATATTAATTGGTGCCACATATTCATCATAATAAGAAAAGTTGTGTGTCATATTTGAATAAGCAACTTTCTGCCACATTTCAAAAAATACTCTTTCTCTTAAATACTTGTCTGTATAAAATGTCATAGACACATCACCCATTTCATAATCGTTTACTATGTGTCTTGCTGGTCCATTATGTTTAACGGCAGTAGTTTTCATTGTTCTTTCAGGCATACTTACTTCCTTAACAAATGCTTGTACTCGTCTTTGTATGTTTGCCTCTTTAGAAAATTTAGATAACTCATTACCACTTACCATACCAGAAAAATCTCCACCATTACTTTCAAAGTTTCCTGGTGGTAATTCAAATACAACATAGAATCTTGCCTTACGAGCAAAACCTTCTGCTTCGTTGATATAGGATTGGTATCTACCTATTGTTGTTGCTGGATTGGCACCTGCTCTTTGTTTAAATCTTGGATCCCTATTAATGTTATCCATAGAACGGTCTCGTGGAATACCCAATCGGATATCCATACCGAATATTCTTTTACCGCCTCTTAAAATTGCCATTTTATTTACCTAGTCGTTTTTGTTGCGTCTATGACGCATACCCATATAATTGTCGGATGGTTCATAATTCCATTTGTGTCCGTGGTGTCCTCTTACATCTGCATACCACATTCTTAATCTTACTATCAACACTCTCCAAAGTGTTCTTCTTGCCATTGCTTATCAAATATTAAATTCCTCGTCTCGCTCTACTCCAGACCGTAGTCGCTGGTTGTTTCTTAAATTGCTGTACTGGCAAGTAGACTGCCAATGCCGCTTCTGTTGCGTCTATTCTCAAAAATTGACTTCTGATATGACTATACAGATATTTATGTAGTGTAGGTTTAACTGCTGGTAAGTTTTTTACAGAATCATATGATACATTGTATCTACTACCTCTACCCAATGTCTTACCTGTCAAAAACTTATCAAGTCTTCGTAATAAGTTAAATCGTAATCCAGGTGGCAAGTAGTGAAAGTTCATACCTATAAAACCACCAGGAAAGGTGTCTAAAGGTAGTACTAATGGAAATGTGTCGTAATAAGGTAAAGTCTTTTTAAATTTCGGGTCGTAAAAGAATAAGTTTAATCTACCACCAGAAGGTCTGCCTAATAACTGACCTTTTCTCATCAATACACCAGCTCTTGCCTTATCAGCTATTGAACCAACTGCTTGTCGGTACCAGGCACCAGATTTTCTAGTGTCTCCTTGTTTCTGTACTAGTGGTTCTAATATTGATATTGCCATAACGCTTATATTTATATGGTAGAAAGGACAAAGGGGACCAGAAAGGTCCCCTTTGTTTTAAAAGTAATGTAGGAAAGAGAGAGATTATTCGTCTTCAGCGAGTTTTGAAAAATATGATAAGGTATCATCCTCATCACCAACGCTTTTAGACGCCTCATTACTTTGTACCGAAGCAGTTTTAACTGCGTTGCCAGTAGAAGGTGGGAGGTCTATCTCACTAGCAGTTTCGGTATTCTTTGAACCAGCAATCACACGATTTAATTTCTCTTTTAAATCGTCATATGATTTAAAGTTGCTAGTTTCAAGGAATGGTTTAAGAGGATATTGTTTAGACCAAATTTCTTTGATTTTAACATCGTCAGTTCCAAGTGGACTAACTGCCTCAAATTCTGATTTGTCATAGTTCCAAAAACCATCAACTTTTCTAATCTTCAATTTGAAGTTAGCACCTGACCAAAAGTCAAATGGGTTAATTGGTTTTTCATCTTCAAACGCTGGCGACATTGCTTCTGTAATCTTATTAAAGATTTTCTTACCAAATTTGAATAAGAATACTTTGCCTTCGTTCTCTGGATGTTTGGCGTCTGACACAACATAGATGTTTGAGTAGTATGATAATTTTCTTTTTCTCTTACGAGCAATTTCTTTATCACTATCAACACCTGTGTTCCATAGTCTTGTATTTTCTTCACTAACAGGATCCTTCTGACCCAATGTAGTTAAAGAGTTCTCAATATACCAACCACCTGGTCCTTGGAATGCGTGTGACCAAACTCTTGCCCACGGCATTTCTTCGGTTTTAGTAGCAGGTAGAAAACGAATAACTGCATAACCATTACCAGTTTTATCTAGTTCAGGTTTCCACAATCTATCGTCTTGGTACTTGTTTTTTGATTTGGAAGCATCCTCAGGATTGAGGTTCGCTTCTATCTGTTTTGAAAGTTTGTCAAAGTTCTTTTGACTATCTTTTAATGTTTCAAAATCCATAATTTTCTCCTTTGTATGTATTTCGTATTTGTATTTTCGTATTTAAGTATCATAATATAAATCGTATATCAATAATAGTATTTATAATACTTTTATACCATTATGTATAATATAACACTTTCCACCAGGTTTGTCAAGCAGCCAGTATTATACTAATTCTTCTTTCATTATCAACTTCATCTGCGTTCTATTATATCGTATAAAAGGGAGATATTTCTTTATTCTCTTACTATACACAGGCCAAACTACATTTTCAGCAATGTTTTTATCCCAATTTTTAATGAAACCAAGGAAGTTCTCAAAAACGCAAAAAGTTTGATAACTGACATTTTTAGATGATAGAAGTTTAAAAAACGGTGGATGTTGTCCTCTATCAACTGAAAACAAATCGTCAAAAGTAATGTTGTTAGAATCCATAGAGTTCCTAATAACACGACACTCACTCCTAAAATTATAACTAAAACTATCTGTATAAGCTCTATGAGAATTGTAGTTATCTGTCCCGTCTTGCTTGGCAAGATTTCCAATCCACGCTTTATCGCTGACCAAAAAGTTCGCAACAAAGAAATCAAGCACTTGCTCAGCGTCATATTTTTTAGATAGTTTATGAAAGAAGTATCTATCATTTCGTTTTGTAAATGTTTCTAATTTGCAATTAACTTTCCCACCGTAAGTAAAATAATCATAAGTCTTGGTAGTAAAATGTAGTTTTACTGCCAACCATATTTTAAAAACTTCAAATCCGCCATACATCTTAAAGTACTCTTGGTCTGTCTATTAAATATTTAGTACAAAGTGGAAAGTGTTGTTCCATTACTTTTACTATTTCTTCTGCAACTTCTCCTGTTTCTCGTTGTGCATTTGGTTTAATTCTTTGATTACATACTCTACTAAAAGCATATACACTACCCGACCATATCCACTCGGTCATCATATTTTGAGGTAGTATCATACGAGCCATTTCAGGTGCAATACCTTCCTCTAACATATAATTGTAAGTTCCTTTTGCAACATCTACCGCTTCAGTAATATCAAATTTTATAAGTTTATCACCTGAACCTTGTTTGATAGATTTATCTGGTCTACTTCTCCACTCATCTATCATATAAAATTCTGGATTGTCATCTACATATCTTCTACTAACTTCGTTCCAACTTAAACCAACTTGATGTTTAACTAGTTGTCTTGCAACAAAGATAGGTGCTTTAATTCTAAATGATAATGTAGCGTGAGCAAAAGGTGACCAATGTCCCCATAGTGCCAAGTACTTAATTAACTTCTCATCTTTAGCGTCTAAAGCATTTTTAACTTTTGCGAAAGATACTCTAGCAGCATTTACTACTGAAAGGTCACTTCCCATTTTATCTACGAAAGATACTTCCATCTGCGTCATACAGGTAACTCCGAAGTTTTAGGTAATAGATTAAGTTTCTGACATTCTAATGCGACCTTCTCTTTTAATGCTTTATTGCATAAAGGTCCAACGGTAGCAGTATCAATACTTCGTTCTTCACAATACCCACAAATTGCCTCCATATAGGAGATACCTTTGTGTTCTTTTTTATAAGTTTCTATTTCTAAACTAAATTGTTTTGAATTCATAGTACTACTATATCATTAACTCAACATAAAGTCAAGCACCTAGTTATAGTTTATACTTGCTTGTGTTTGTGTTGTTGGGTCTGTCTCGTATTCACCACAAGCTATTTCTTTAATCATCTTATCACTACCTTCATTCGCTAAAGTCGCTAATAATCCAGTATATAATCCTTGATAATTGTATTGTACAAATGAAGTACAATCTTCTAGTGTTTCAAACTTGTAAAATGGATGAGTTCTAATTTCTTCTGGTTCTCCAGAAGCTATTAAAACTGCTACTATCATAAAAATTGTTTCTTTTAACATTTTAGTGTGTCCTACTTGTGGTTTATTATGGTATGTTTCTGTTGCCAAGTACATACCAACTCCGTTACCTATTAACTAGGCAGCAAGGGCAAAATTTAAGTTGCCATTTAAAATTGAGTTTTAAGTTCTCCAACTATTAATCTCCAATGTTCTTTCATCTGTGAATCGAACCTCTATCACCCCCCATAAGCACACACCAAGAGTGTGTTTAAAGTGATTGGTGGAGGTGCTGGGAGTTGCACCCAGGTCTTCTCCAGTTATTACAACACTTTCAACGATTAATTCTTTTCAATCTGTTCGCAAGTTTCTTTATTGGCTTGTAAGGTTCTGTCTTTATCGTGTATCCATACATATGAATAAACTACTTCATCACCTTTTACAACACATTTCTTTCCAAGTTTTACACTTGGAGTTTTAATGCCACAACCAGATAATAGAAATAATGCAATCAAAAATATTCCAATTATTTTCATAATTCCTTTATTCTTTTACTAAATCCTCTACTCGTTTATAGTCAAATAAGTTGTACATTAAACACTTATCTACGCCTTCTGGCGTTTCTACACTAGAAACAAATATGTCTGTTCCTTTTTTCAAATAACCTTGTACCATATATACAGGTTCGCCTTCTGCAACTCCACCTGCTCTTCCAAATCCAACAGACACTATTTCAAACTCATTATGCTTCAACCATTCCGTCATTGCGTCATAAGGAGCACATAATATTGGCGCTGTTGTTTGAAAAAATATATTCTCTTTGTGGTCAGCTTTTGCTGACGAAAGTCCAAGTAATAATAGTACTGAAACCAGTATAATTATCATCCACTTTTCTGTGGGATTGTGAAATATTTTCATCTATCCTTTCTGATAGACAGAAACAACTCACTTTGGTAACTAAAAATTATTTGACTTCTGTTCTTCTATTTTCTTAAAGCGTTTACGCCTTCATAATATTTATAAAAGGTCTGTATGCTTTTTTGTAGTTCAGGTAAATAATCTTTAGGATTCTTAATCCATTCTTGCATTGAACCATCTTCACCAGCAATAAGTACAACGATTTGTTCTATCGGTTTACCGAATAGCTCCTCATACATTGTTGCATAGGCAGTACATTGTAGGAAGTAGTTATCTACCCAATCTTCAATCTTCTCTTTGTTTGCTGTTTTGAAATCTATTACTGATAGTTTACCTCTATACTCAGCAATACAATCAGTTTGACCTGCCAATGTCAACTTTTTACTATACATTATCGCTTCAACTAAATGTACATTGTCTATATTGTCTAGGTAAGGTTTCATAAGTCTAAACAAACCTAATGGTAGTACAGACCTTTCTGACGGTGTATCACCGTTTATATAGTTCTCAACTAGTGTATGTGTAGATTTTCCTCTTTTGGCAGCTCGTCTCATTTCAAAGTTTGCTACATCTTCTCCAATATTAGCTCTCCAGGCCTTTAGACCATCTGATTTTCTAATATTTAAGATTGAGGTTACTGATGGATAGTTCTTGCCATCTATCTCGTAAAATCTGAAACCATCTTGGTTCCGACCTTTAGTAGTTGGCAGAAGTGATTTATTCACATCAACAAATTTAAATTCTTTAGCCATTATATTTCTCCTTCATTATTAATCATTATATCATCACACGAGCAATTTGTCAAGCAGCTAGCTTGACCTATTTCTCATATACATATCATTTATCTCGTTTTTAGTAAACTTGCCTAGCGTTCAATCAGGATTGTACTCAACATAGTGAGTTTTACCTTTTTCGTCTCTAAACGCTCTTAAAGTTTGCTTTCTATTATCAGTTGGACTTTTGTATGAACAATGGATCCAACCACTATTTGGTTCTTCTGGTTTATGGTATTCCAGTATCAACTGGTCAAAATCTAAATTATCTATAATCCATTTTGCCAATTCAGCATTAGGCGTTCCAAATATTTCAAAGTCGGCGGCTTGGCCTTTGGCGTGCTGTGAGTTTACGGAACTTCCGATTGCCACACACAACTCTTCCGAACGGAACCCACTTGATACGGTAACTGCCGTAGCATAATGGTCCCTTACAGGTTGCAATATATTTTCACACAACTTCTGTAATGATGTAATCTGGTCGTCATTAGGATTATTGTTAATCCCTTTACGCTCAGCCGTCTGACTTGTAGTCAGTTCTTTCAAGCTAAAATTTTTGCTTAATTTCATTTAGTTTATCCTTCGCTTTTAGTTTTAATTTTTTCAGTTCTCTTAATTTTAACCACGAATTATATCCTCTCCGCTCATTTCGTTTTTCTTCTGCTATTAATACTTCCTTTTTCAGTTCTTTATGTTTTGTCTTTAGAGACATAAATTACCCCCTTGTTAGTTTTAATATCTTATCAATCTGTGCTTTGATTATAGGTCCTCTATTTGGCCAATGTATATATGGCTCTTCCGATTTTGAAAGATTGTATAGAAAAGGTAATATGATTTTTTCAACTTCTTTAAATCTTTCTTTAGTTTCTTCGGTAGTTATTTCTTTTGTGATAGTTTCTTTCTCACTTACTATCTGCATAATTTCGTTCATCATCGTTCTAATAGAACCAACATCTGATTTAACTTTCGCTAACTCTATATTAGTACCTTCAAACTTTGAATCTAGTTGTTTCTCATCAACACCTGGTTTTGCTTCAGCAGGTTTAGATGATACAGGAACAAATCCCCAATCATCCGTTGTGTCAAAACCTCTCATATAATCAGGCATATCGTTTTTTGCCATTACTTATCTTCCTCCTTAATATTGTCTATGATATGAACCCTAATTGATTTTCCAGAGTTTATCTGTACTCCAAGGTCCACAGCATTATAACCAATACTATATGCGTTCTTACTAGCAACTGCTGTACTTATTCCTCCAACCGTAAAGAGGTTGTTAAAACCAGCACCACAATTGGTAACTAGTACACTCATAACACATAAAAAAATTATTCTGTATATCATATTACTTCGGTAGTATTCCGTGTTTCTTTAATACTTGTCTTGTTTTAATATCTTTGGTTGACGCTCTACCGTGTCTTTCAGAAAAAGGCGTTCCTGGATTTCGTTCAGCTATCTTACTTTGAACCTCTTTCCATCCGCTGTCATTTCTAATATTTGTACTTCCTGTTCCACTTACTATATTTATTGCTTTCAATATTTGTTTAATGTGTTTATTCTTCTTTAGATACTTATCCTTCTCGGACATACTCATAAATTCAGTAAATTCTCTCTTTGTTTTCTTGTTTATAAACGAATATGTCGGCATTGTGTTCTTACTTTAATGATAAGTGATATTGTGCCTGTGAAGTTATTTCTGCCATATCTTCTAGTACAGCGATAATATCTTCAAACTGATTTAAATTGTTTTGTTGTGCAATATTATATGTTGCTTGTGAAAGGTCTTGTTGATATTGTACAATTTCTGAAATGGTATGGTCTTTACTTCTATAATTTTGTAAAGTATGTTGTCCAGCTTCCATATGTATTCTTTTATTCTGGTTACCTTGCCACGCCTCTACTAGTTTATCATTATGGTCAGTTAACTTCTTATGATATTCTCCTAATGCTTCGTGTTCAGCATAACTATGTGTTTGCCAATGTGCCAATTGTATGTTGTTTAATAAAACTATTGTTTTACCAACTAATGTTTCTATCATCATATTATTTACCCTTTATTGTTAAAATCTTTCCAAAATTTTGTTATTGGATTATCTTCATCTAATTTATTTTTTTTATTTGGATCGTATGTAGCAATCCAAAATGCAAACATAAAACCTGCAATCGTTAATATTATTCCACCTATACCTAATGTTAATCCATCTACTATATCCATATTACTTCGTTTCTTCTGACTTAACATTTCCATTTTCGTCTCGTTCAACTCCTGCGTTTCTATCTTCTTCTTCTGGTGTCATTACTTTAGATAAATCTGTTTTATTTAACTTTGCTTTAAACCACATATCATATTCTAAATCTTGTGCTATTTGTTGTTCTGGTGTTTTAAAGTTAGTTATTTTGTTTTCTTCTAATAACTTCTGTATATCTTTTTTCTTTTCTCTAACAACTCTTTCATCACGCTGTCTAAATGATTCTTGCATAGACGCTTCTAATTCTTCCTTTTCTTTATTCACTTCTGTTAGAAAGTCTTTGTTCTGTTGTGATAAATCTTCTACTTTAATTCTTTTACCTATTGCAACATCCATTGCTTCGTGTGCTTTAGCAACTGGATGAGTATTCTTTAACTCTTTATCTTCTTCTTCTTGTTTGTATTTGTCTATGTCTAAAAATAAGTCTGTCATTAATTAACTCTATTAAATTTAACACACAATTGTTTCCAGACACCTGTCCAAAACATAGTTGCCCATTTTGATTGTGCTTTATTCATCATTTTTTCTGCGTTCTTAATCAATTCGTTTTTTCTTTTTTCACTATACATAAGACTCATTATACACCATTTCCTCTTTGTTGTCAATAGACTATACTATTAAATCCATCTTTTCAGCTTTTACAACCTTTGATTTAACTAGTGTTTTATCAGGTTGTTTTTCACTTGCGTTCCAATCAAGTATTTGGTCCATTTTAATTCGTATTTCATCTGGATCCAGACCCATTTCTCTTAATTCTTTACTTCCTAATGTAAGGAAAAATCTCTCATAGTCTTCATTGGTTAATCTTTTCTTTGCCAACTTCTTAAAAAATTCTTTATAGTTACCTATCTGTTTCTTTGCTTCTTTAATCTTTTCGTTTTCTTTTTTAATCTGTAAATCTAACTTTTTCATATCATATTGTTTCTTTTTACCTCGTAATTTACTCCAACCTGATAATGATATATTAGCAGCTATTAATAATAATACTGCCAATGGGTCAAATACAAATATCAATACTATTATAACTGCCCTAACTGCCTCGTCAAAGTAGTCTTTGGCATTATCACCATATATTAGTTCTGCGATGTATTTAAGAGGTCCTACTTCTGCCTCTAACATCTTCGTCTCTAATTCAAATTCTTGTTTCTTTAACATCAACTCGTCAATCTTATCCATTGCATTGTTAATTGCTAAAGTAAGTTCGTCTCTTTCTGCTTTTTGTTTCTTTCTCTCTTTTAGACCTCTACTTACATATTCTTTTGCAATATAAACATCTAACGCTTTATCTAATCTTTCTAAAGTCTTTTCTGCTCGTACTATTACTCGTTCTTCCTGTAATATCTGTTTATCAATTAAAACAATTCTAGTTTCATTTGTTGTGGTAGGTTTAACTTGGTCTAAATGTGCCTTTGATAGGAAACCAAATATACCCATTGAGGTAACAAATACTAACACAACTACGGAGGTTGTCAAGTAGTATTTTATGGACTTCGGCAGTAATGGATTTTTCCAGTTCTGATATAACCAAGAAGCGGTAACTAACTTACCAACTTCTAATACTGCACCCATTATTATAATAGGTATCTTCGCACCTGCAAATATGGCAGCTAAACCTAATATACTATACAAGGCAGCTACTCCAGAAATTGCTAATGCCGATAAAAATGCTAATATGCCCATACTATCTCCTAATAACTATATATTCGTATCCTTCCATATTTTCTAATTTTTTCTGCGTGAAGATATAGTTTTTATTATCTAAAAACATCCTCATTTTCTTAAATACTTTGTTTGATTGTCTTCCAGGAAAACACGCCATTACATCTTTTTGCCAATTGCCTGTAAAATATATTTTGCGTTCTCCTCGTCTCATCCTTTCAAAAGTCAAAAATGCTTGTTCTATCATTTTCTTTAAAAAGGGATCCATATAAGGACGATTATCTTCCTTAACATTATTATAACTTTGGTCTTCCCAATTATTTGGTCTCATCACTCTCCTCCAGTTTCCTTATCTTATGTATTATTTTGATTACCCTTTCTGGATAATCAGGTGTAGTGGAAAATTTATCAAGTGTTTTTACCAACTCAATTGGGTCCATTTTGCCATATAAAGAAAGTTGTTTTAATCTCAACTCTCTAAATCTCTCGTAAGCAGGATGCTCATTCATTAATCTAATATATTCTTTAACACTATCGCATTTGGTTTTAAATACTCTTACACCCCAACCTGGCCAGTTAGTCATACCTTCTGGTAACATATGTGCTTTTGTTGTATCAAATACTCTTATACCAAACAAGTTATGTCCTTTCATAGCAAATCTACTTTGACCCCAAGCACTTTCCAAAACTGCCTGTGCCGTAACCATTTCATACGGTACTCTCTTGGATGATGGTGTTGTGAAATTTATATAATCAATACATTTATGGACTGCCCTAACAAATTGCATATTGTTTTCAAATTCAAAAGCAGGTTCTCTTAAATCTAGTTCTTTTAATTTGTCTAGGTATTTATTTTCAAAAGTTTTTTCGTATTTGTGTAATATGTAATTGTTTGGATAGAAAGTTCCAACTAGATATGTGAATCCAAATAATAGTCCAATGCCTAATATTCTCTTTGTCCATTTCCTAATGGACACCATTGCATTATTAACTGAATTCTTTACTTTTTGTTTCACTTTACCCATAATTTATTCCCACTATTCAATTGTTATATTATATCTATTCCAGCTTTACTCATCTTGTTCTTATATGAATAAAACAACGCATTATGATTCCCACTATCTCCTCTTGTCATTTGAAATAGATGGACCATTTCGTGGCCAAGGGTATCAATAAATTCTCTTTTGTTTCTATAATATTTACACATTTCTAAATGAAAAGCAACCGTACCTTTTCCTTTCCATTCCCATTGTGTAACCTGTCCAAAACATCTTTGTCTTTTCAAATCTTTTAATACTATATCATTAAAAGGTTGTAATTCCTTATCAAATATCGCCTCGTTTATCCAAGCAAATACTTTCTTTATATCTTTATATGTGGTTTTATATTGTGTGGTATGTTTATATTCCGATTTAACTCTTTTTTTAAGAGTTGCATACCTAATTGATTTAGGTTTAAGTGATGGCATAGTTCTCTCTCTATTTTTGTTTGTTATTTTTCCAATCTTTATATTCTAAATGTAGATACAGAAAAATACAACTAAAAACAATTATCCATATCTCTTTTGGAGCAATAGAGTACATAAGTTGCAATGTGTCGGCAACACCATAAATAAACTTTTCCATAAACCTCCCTAGTTAGTTTGGCTTTCTTTATAAATCTTATCAATCTTTTGCGTTCTTATTTCAGCGGCAATACCTTCTAAAATATTCGGCAAGTGTTTCTGCATAACAAAAGTCATATCAATCGCCATTTTATGGATTAGTCTTTCCAACTCGTTTGATAGTACTTTCTTATGGTCTATATTCCCATTAACCGTTTGTGTGATTATGTGTGCTGTTGTAGCAGTCGTGTAGTCATCTGCCTTTGCGTATTGCATAGTCAAGTGTAAACCCACTCCTACAAAATATATAAAAACACATACTTTAATTATCAATTTAAACATAATATACCTTTCTTCATCATTTATAGTATTTATTATACACTTTTTCGGTGCTCTTGTCAAGCAAAAAATTCGTCTATTTTAGGGGATTTGTCGCATAAAAACCCCCTAAAACCACTATATTTTATGTCTCAATTTTGACATAATCGTCATTCCAATTAAACGATTCTTTAACAACTGCTGAAGTTAACCCTTTATATAGGTTGTTAAGGTTCTTATCCTTAATACCTAATAGTAGTTTTGCCTCGTCTGCCGACAAACCTTCTAGCATTTGAATAAATAAAGTTTCCTTCTTCACTTTAGTTAAATTGTTGTCAGCGCCAACTACAAAATGCCATAATCTTTTCGCTTCCTGGTCTAGGTAAGTATGTTCTGTACCTAACGGAGCTTCGTTTTCAATGTATGGTGGTGTGCCTTTTGGTAAGTCCCATTTAATTTTTGGGTCAAAAGCACCTTTCAATACTTGTCTTATTGCTGGACTATCATATTGTCTCAACAATTCAACTTTCTTTGTTTTGTCTTTTGCGTTATTAACTTTAGTAAAGATTTCGTGGAATGTCAGCACCATTGATGACGCTGTTTGAGCTGCTTGTCTTAAAGCAGGATTCTCTATATTTCTATTTTCAGCCATTTCATTTCCTCTTATATTGCAATATTAAAAATCATTAATGTTTTCAATTAGTGATTTCAGTTTATAGTTCATAAAATACGGTAATAGTTTGGACCTACTAGGTACTTTACAATTCTTATAGCTATTTATAATAGATTCTACTAGAGCGTTTGGTATCTGCTCTAGGTCTATTAATTTCTTGTTCCTATTATAATATTTTTTGGTTTCACTTCCCAAAGGTATATCATCAACCTGTGCCCATTCGTCTAATTTCTTCTTCGTAATAGGACTTTGTTTCTTCTTCGTTGTGAAGACATCATCGGGAGACAAAATGTTAGGAACTCCATCACTTCGGTCACCTTTGATTATCTGTTCGTGTAAATATCTTATCGGGTTATCTTCTTTAACCATAATCTTTTGAATAGGAGAAAACTGGTTTACATTACTATACTTCTGTAATTGTTTGAAGTCTTTATCGCCTGATATAATAAGGTACTTTTTCTCCTCTTGTAGACCTACAATCACAGCAATTATATCATCTGCTTCTGCGTTATCTACTGCAACTACTTTATAAGGTAAGTTATCAGCAATCTCATCTTTAACTTCTAAAATGATTTTGAACATTAAGTCCCAATCACTTTTACTTTCTTCTCTACCTTGTCTTCTACTCCATTTATAATTAGGAAAGAAATCTCGTCTCCAAGGGTCAGCACTATCACAAGCAAGTACTAAATTATCTTTACCGTATTCATTGCCAAACTTTCTAACATAACCTCTTAATGAATTACAACACATATGCCTTACCAATTCTTTATTAACAACACCTACTTTGGTACCCTTATAACTTTTCATTGTAAGTTGTGCCATTATATTGCTAATCAATACTTGGTGCATATCTACTATAATCATCTGTTTATTTTATCTTTTCTTCCTAATGGTAGTTTTTGCCACTTGGTCATTTCCTGACCTTTCTTACTTATCCACTCAACATATACCATACTTTGTTTTACTTTATTCTGAAAAGATTTAACTGCCTTCTTAAAGGAAGAAGATTCTACTTCTTCTATTTCTTTATCATCTTTTAAAAACTTAAAAATTCTCATCTTACCCATTATAGTATATCCTTCCTTACTATATGTTTTCTTAATTCTTTTACAAAAAATTCTATCTTATCTATATATTCAATCAAAGAATTATCTGTAATATACTTTGTCTTTTCTTTTAACTTGTCATATTCTTTTAATGAGATTTGCACCATTGGTGATAAGTCTCTTTCGGACTCGTTCTCATATGTCTTATCGTGTTCATCTGTTGTTTCGTACTCATTACTCATAACATCTCCTTTGTCATCATTGTCTTTAGTTCTTCTAATAGTTTCATCAATTTATGTTTCATAATATCTTTATTACTTAATTTAGGTATTGCTTTTAAAAACTTTGGGTATTCACTATTTAAATTTGCAATTACTATATCTCGCCTACTATTTAATCTACTCATAGAGGTATCATACAATTAGAACAGGCACTATGATACTTGATAATACCCATTAAGAATATGCCCATTGCAACTGCATTTAAAACAATTAATGCTCTATCGTGCCATAGCATACCTACTATAAACCAACCCATTACTCCTGTTAAATGTAAATATAAATTGTATGGATTTATTTCCATAGAAGTTAACATCATACCTATTAGTAATATTATGGAACTTGCCCATTTAATATACCAAGATATATCATATAAAGGTGTAATCTTTTTAAAAACTCTTGTGGAGTCCAAAGCTTTTATCTTGTCGTCTAATTTTTCTCTTTTCATCTTGTCCTTGCGTGCCATATTTCGTTTATGTCATCAAATTCTTTAATTGATTTACTTACATCTTCTTCATTAACTTGTTGTGCCATATATTTAAAATGTCTTTCAACTAATAGTTTTGCTAATCCTTCAGCATAATCTTTAGGAATTACTTGTTCAACTTTAACTTGTTTCTTTTCACTCATTATCTTTTCCTGAGGAAGAGTAGGGCGAGGTCCACGCTAGCTTTCCTCGCCCTTACAGACAAACTAATGTTGTCTTCCTCACCTTTAGGAACTATACCCTATTTGCGTAAGAATAATCTGTTCCGTAAAGTTTTTTTATACCAGCAGCTATAATAGCTCTAGTAGGAGTACCAATTCTATATGAAGTACCTTTAACACCTTTGTTAATGTATATCATATGTCCTTGTTCTCTTAATTTGTCAACCATTGCTCTTGGTGACATTAAGTCAAATTTTGTTCTTAATGTTTTCCAAGCAACTGGTTCACCTTTTGACAAAAGGTTTAATACCTTCTGCGTTTTAGATATTTTTGGTCTAGCCATTGTATCGTCTCCTTTATTAAATAAAAATTTAAACATATGTTTAAACCTCCTTTTTTATTTGTTGTGATAGAATCGCATTATAATGGTTCTTTCACAATCAAATTCTGTTACCAAATATGGCATATGATTATGCCTATGATTACACCTTCAACCCAAAATGCCCACCTATGTGAACCTTTTGCAAAGTGCTTTCCAGCAAACTCATCTACCCATTTTTGTATTTTATCTGTATCTACTTCCATTATTATTCCTCCTTATCGGGATCCGTATCGGGAAATGGTGGAACACCATCATCCGAAAATTCTGGTCCATCTTTAAAATCAAAGTCTTCTGTAAATTGAAAGAAACCGTGATTACGATTATTTAAATCATCTGAAATATCTTTATTAATTGGTTTTGTAGTTTTACTTGTCTCATCACTTATATTACTATATTCTATTCTAGCAGTCACCACACCAGCAGGATTCATACGCAACTTAACAGAAGCGTCAACAACCTTCTGTATTGGATGTCCCATTGAAAATTGTCTATATAAAAGTCCTCTAATTGCGTCCATAGATAACGCCAAATCTTTTGTGAATACATCTTGTTTTGTATCTAAACCCATTGCAACAAACTTTCTAACTAAATCTAATCCAATTTCATCTGTCGCTGTCTCTACAAATTTAGCTGCCTGATATGCTCTCATCTTTTTAGCTGCCGTAGGGTCAGTAGGTTTAGGTGGTCGTTTTATTTTATTCTCTGGAAATAAAACAACATTCTTAAACGCATTTTTAGGTTTATTATCTTTATCGTCTTTATCTGACATTATTTAACACTCTTTGCCATTAATTCTTTATTGTTTACAAATACTCTTAATAACCTAGATACATCAACTTCTTCGGTCTTTAATGTTTTAGGATTTGTAAATATAACTTTAGATTTATTTACTTCTAATTTTATACCTATATCAGACGCCACCACTATAGCGTCATCTGTATTCTTTCTCCAATCGTGTGAAGAATATTCTTTATCTTTTGACATTACCTTTAAAATCCACTAAACCTTTTTTATTATAAAATTCTATTAGTTGATTATAACCACCAACTAGTTCTCCATCAATTTTTATTTGAGGCATAGACCTAACTTTTTTACCAATGTCTTTAAGCATAGCGTCTACACTCTCAAATTCTTCCATCTTCTTAACTTTAAAAGATAGACCAAGGCCTTTTAGCAAGGCCTTCGCCTTATCGCAATACCCACAATTATTTTTGGAGTATACGATTATATTATTGTTCGTTGTTCTTTTTTTCATTTGAGGTACTTTCTACATCATTGAAAGCTTCAATTGCTTTTAGTTTAATTTTATGACTATCAACTACTTCTGCAATTGTGTAATCATACATCTTATTAAACTCACCTAGAGGTAATCTTAAACCTATCCAAGCTCTAAAATAACCTTGTTTCGTTCTGGTTACTTCCTGAGCAAAGATTTCATATCCTCTAACAGGTGTATTTGAAATAACATTAACTAAAGCAGTTTCAACTTCTTCAACTACCGTCTTTTGATTAGTTTTGCCAATTTCGGTAACGAATATTTTAGCTTTCTTATTCATTTCACCTGCAACTATATCAGCCATTTCAGCTTTTGCAATCAGTTTTGCTTTCTCAATTGCAAGTTCTAAACTTGGTGATACAGAAGTTCCGACACCAAAGATACACGCCTTATCGTCATCTTCACTTTTGATAATTGGCTTATTCGCCCACATTGAAATATTGCAATGCTTCTTAATATCAAAGTTAGCCATATACCATTGTGGTACTTCGGTAACTATTTTTCCACTCTCCTGCTTGATTTTATATTTACTAGAAGAGCAGTTTGTAAGTAATACTGCAAACAGCAATACACCTACGGTCTTCCATATGTTTTTATACATTGTTTTTCACACTCCTTATTACATTATATAATAAATCGCTAAGTTTGTCAATAAGCTGATTATTTTCTATATAAACTGCGACTTCATTAAAAGTCATACCTGTTAACAACATAGCAAGGAGTCCAAGTATAATTAGATTTTTCGTCATATTATCTTTTCTCCCATTTTCCTTCTATCGTTAAACACGCCGTTCCGAAGGTTCTAAAAGCGTGTGAAGGTTGAGAATACAACCTACAATATTCTGGTGCATTTAAGTCCTTATAATAAAAGGCAGCAAATAATTCCCAATAACCAGGTTTCTTTGCTTTCTCTAACTCAATCTGCTTCTCCAGTTCTTTAATTTTTTCTTTATCTGTTTTGCCGTGTTCAGTATCGGCACACTCCATAATTTCTTCTTTAATAATATCACCATTATCCAATTGTCTTATAACAATCTTAATGAAACACCATTGTCCGTCTCTTTCAAATCTATCTAATACGGTTTCTTTTAATATATTCTTTTTCTCATTATCACTTAATAGTTTTAATTTCTTCTGCACCTTTTCGTGTATCTCATTAATATAAATGTCATCAACAGGTGCCGAATTAACTTGCATTACTTCTCCTTTTTCTGGTTCAACTTTTTTCATAACCCAAGTAGGTTCATTTGCCCCAGCGGTAATCGCCATTAAAGTTAATAGCATAAAAAATATTGTTAAGAATATTATAGTTCTCGGATTCATCTTTTCTCCACCCAACGACCATCTGGCATTTGACATACCGTTCCAAATCTAGTATCAATATATTGATTTCCGATACCAACAACTGGCCAATTTGATTTTATATTCCAATTACTTTCATATTCTTTACATATTAATGGACCTTGTACATAACTTCTATTAATCTTAATAGTTCCATTATTTCCTGTTTCAGTACTATACCAATTAGTATAACTCGCACTTGAAGGACCATTATTTAAATGGTCTACAAATACTGCCTGGTGTAAATCATAATCACTCTTATACATTATTTCTGCACCAATAAAGGCACCTACAACGGCACAACCAGCAGCGATATATGGGTCTGTCCCAATCATATCAATACAAGTACCAGCACCTGTAGCACCTCCTAATACAACTCCTAAATGACTTCTAGTAAATTTGTATTTTGGTGTTTCTTCACTAACATTAACATTAACTTGTTTTGTACTACTACAAGCAGTTAACAAACTAATTAGTAAAATCAAAATTATTTTGTCTAATCTCATTACAAACTTTCTGTTGGTTTTCACTTAATATAACAGCAAAATCGTTTTGTGTATTATCAACAACATATCTTTCTGCCATTCTGGTATCTGTCCACCAAACCTGTGCCCTAGCGGATACAGGTCTGATTAAAAAAGTACCATCGTTGGAACTTGTTAATTGGAAATCCATTAGTTCTTAACTCCAAATAACGATTTCAATTGTGCCCAATTCTGAGCAGTTTGCGTTTTCATTTCTGCCCAAGATTCTTTTTGATAAGCTTTTGTTTTTTCAACTTCACTTGTCAAAAAATTTGATACATTTGACGGAATATTAAAAACTGCTGTTTTCACTTCCGAAATTGTATAAGTCTTTGGTTCGTCTGCAACTACATTACTCAACATAACTCCAAGTAATATTACACATAATATAAGTATCTTATTCATAACTATATCTTCTTTCCCATTGTTTTAAAATCGGCTTTATCAACTATCTGATAATTGCCTTTATTATAAGCAACACCAATTGTTTTACCTTCAGGAAGTTTCACTTTTGGCATTGCATTTTTAAGTGCCACTCCTGGTATTCTATCACTCGTTGGTATAGAATTTCTGTTATCTGAATTATAATCAGGTAAAGGAAAACCTTTCAGCATTTCTTTATCTAATTTTTCGTATTTAACCATTAGCTCTTTCTTCTTTGTCAGGTCCATATTGGTCAATTTCGTGTTGTTTCTGTTCTGCATATGTTCTACCAAATACTTTCATATAAAAATGGTCTCTAGGATTTGGACTTGACCACGCAAGTATAAGATTGTCAAATTGTTTCTGACTAATACTAATTGTCTTCATTGCGGATGGATGTTCTTTTTTAAGAGATTTCATTTCTTTAAGAAACTTAATACGATTGTCGTATTTCTCTTTCTTACTCTTTTGGTCTTTGATGGTAGCAGTTTTAAACTCACTAAACATCATTTCTTTTGTATATGTAAATGTCATATTATTGTACCTCTCTCATTGTTATTACTATTCTATACTAAAACCGTTCTATTGTCAATAGTTGATTTATTCGCATAATTACACCCTTTTTTACTCATTTTGACCGTCATAGGGCGGTGTATAGGGCAATTTCCACCACCTTGCGATACTTGTATCACCTTAAATATACTACTTTTAGTTGTATTTCTCATTATTTAATAGGGTCGTTTGCAAGTTCTCCCATAGGCATTTTCTTCATATCCTTTTCAAAGGTATCAAGTTCATCTTCTTTTTTACTTTTAAAAGTCTTTAAGTCATCTATGGCGTCATCAATTTTGCCTGCTTCTATCTTATCAATAGCGATAGTTAACTTATCAATTGTTTCTATTACATCTATCATATTATTTTTCCTAAAATTATTACCTGTAATATAATGATTATAACTGGTAATATAGTTCTAATCAATTCTAATTTATGGTTATGTTCGTCTATCTTTCTTTCTAACCAATCTCTTTTCTTTTTCATAATGTTCTCCTTATATCGTTATTATCATTACTATTGCTGTGAAGATAAAAAGTACTCCACAATAAAATTGTACACTAGTCAAATATTCCTCCTGAACCTAATAGTATTAATAATAACATACTTGGTATTACTATACTCAATGGCCAAAACTCTAATAGTTCTCTCCAACCAAGTTTGTCTTGTTTTCTTTGTCTCTTAATACTTCTTTTAATCTCCATAATTAAATCGTGTAAAGGTTCACCTTTTTGGTGTTGTTGAAAATCTAAACTTTTCAACATCATAACTTGATTATATGCCGATTGTATAGTTTTCTTTTTAAGTTCTACTTGTATTGTATCCATTTTACCTTTCCTGATACTTGTAATTGTTCTGGTATATTTTCTTTATAAGTTGGTTTCTTAAACATACTATTTGCGTCACCTGGTTTAAAGTTCTTCTTATGTGATATTGTAATATGAGCAGGTCCTTTATCTAATCTTTTTAACTTCTGATATACTGACCGATACTCTTTATGTTTATGTGACCAATATGTGTCTTTTAAATACATTTCTTTTACCCAATATGCTTCTATACTTTCGTTACCTCTTATTTGATTAACAAACGCATCCACTTTCTTATTAACTAATGGTGCCAATTTCACAAACTTTTTATTATCTGGTTTATAAGCAAGTGTAATATGGTCACCATTAACAACATCAAAGGTAGCATTTAACTTCATTTCTTTTTGACTATTTTTATCTAGTACAACTGCGAAATATCCATTATTGGAAATTTGTGATAAAGGTACAATATTATTATTCATTTTAGTTTCTTTCATAGATAGCAAAACTATCTGCAAACTCCTTATTAACATAAGCAACAGGTCTACGATAATTTGGTTTTGATTTACCTCTATATCTAAATCTTAAAGGACTAACCCTTTTAGAATACAAATATAAAAGTTTTAACCACGCCATCGGTATTCCTTTTGCAAGTGATAATTCGCAAGTAGGTGATTTATATAATCTAATCAGTTCTTCACCCATTGTTTTTAAATTCATAGCCATTATTTCCCCAACTGACTTTCTGCTTCTAAATTTAATGAAACATCAATATCAGATTCCTCTTTAGTACCAGTATCAACTAATTTAATCTTTGTTAACTGGTGTGGTTCATCTTCGTCTGCCCAAGTATCAATATGGATATCTTCGTTCTCAACTGCTTCTTCAAAAGTTTGATTGAAATTGTCATCATCATATTTCACTTTACCAATAAACTTTGTATTATCTGTTTCAGTATAGTTAGCGTCAACCATATAGGTCTCAACTCCATCTTTAGTTTCAGTAATATCTTTTCTGATTTTAGAATAATCTATCCCACAATCACTAAACTTATTGTCTGCCTCATCTTTATCTTTAGCAATTACATCTTGTTCAATAACAAGTGTGTAATAAGTTTTCTTTCTGTATAGGTTTTTACCTACATCATCTTTATTAAAATAAACATCTGTATCAACTTTACTCATAATATAATCCTCCTAATTTAAATATATGTTTTTTAATTGTTTAACTAACTCTCTACCGTAATCGGTAAATAAAAATCCTTTATCCCAAACAAAATGTTCGTAATCTTGTATATGTGTTAATCCTAAATCTTTAGTCAACCATCTTAATGCCTCTTTTTCATCTTTTGCACCAGCTTTGATTGTCTTATTAATCAGGTCTTTAAATTCTGTAATAGCTTGTTCTTCAGCTTTCTTTTCTTCTTTAATATTTTCATCTGCGATAACAGACATTTCATCTGTTAATTTTTCAATTTCTTCAATAGACATTTTGTCATAATTAAAACTTCTAGCATATGATTTACTATATGCACTAGCAGTCACCTCATAACAAGTTTGAATTGCAAGGTACTTGTCTAGGTCTTTTGGTGTATGCACTCCATAATCTTTCCAATGATTTAAGTCTTCAACTAACTTACCGCCAAATCTGTTTTTTGGATCTTCGTCAATCCACTTTTGCGTTTTTGCGTTCATTGTTTTAATATGTTTAACTAATGCGTTCATTTATGATAGTACCTTTCTCAATAGTATTATTGTTGTCATCATTATTATCATTAATATAAAAAAACTTGTAATCATTATTTTCTATTTTCGTAAATTACTTCATCAACATTGTTTTCGTCAATACCTGTAAGTTCAACATTATCAACTGCAAGTATTTTGTTTTTAGCAACGGTTGAATTGTAATCACCTTTTTTCATATTATCAAGTATATTATCAACTTCTGTTTCTGCGTTATCCCACGCCATATTTTTTACTTTACTCATATTAGTGTACTCCTTTTATTAGTGTTATTTTCTTTGAAATCATACTCATATCCTATCAGTTTTCGCAATCATTGTCAAGCAAATAATTCATCATTTTGTTCTCTTTTTGTTCTTATCCAAACAACCCATAATTGATACTTAAACCAACTAATGAGACAATAGTTATTATTAGATTTGTAGTGATTATAGACATTTTTTGCCATAGTATTCCGACTACAACCCATATAAGACCTCCAAATATCATTATAATAGGTCCTAAAGGATAGTATCCAAGTGAATTAACACCAACCCCTACAATTAATGTAAAGGTTCCTAACCATTCTAGTATTTGTGTATATTGATTGTTATTCATATATACATAATAACAGGTTTCCAGTACTTTGTCAAGCACTTTTTTTGGTTATTTTGCGTTATTTTTGTTGATTTTAGGGGGTTTTAGGGTGTTTATATGAGCCAATTGTACATTGCTCTCATTGATAGTAGTAAATACATCAATTCCATCAATGCTCTAGGATAGTCTTTATCTCTATATCCGAACCAGACCCACATCATACAAGCGATAATTGAAAGGAACCAACCTATCCATTGTGTATCTATATTTGCTTCAGATAGAATATAGACGGAGGAAACTGCGATTGCAAGTCCTATCCATCTATCTTTGTTTGTTATTTTTTTCCATAGATTGTTCATAACCCACCCTTGCAATGAAAAAACTATCTACTATATCGGTAACAGGATTATTCAAAGTAGTCTGGTCACAAGCTTCCATCATATTAACTCCAGTCTCCTCATAAAACTTATCATACATTTTCTCCTTATCTGCATTACCTTTACCTGTTGCCAGTTTCTTAATTACAGACGGAACCAATGTTTCAAATTTGATACCTTTTTTAAATAGTTTGTGTTTTAATAATCCAGTATTTTCTGCCAAATTAAATACTCTTCCTTTACTTCCAAAAGAGTAGTCTTCAATGTATACCATAGGATTTACGGTACTTCCTATTACCGTATTAAATACCCATTCTGATATATTATCGTGTCTTTCTTGTTGTGTATTCCAATCAGGAAAATAGTCACCTTGTATTTGACCATCTAAAAATAAACCTTCATATTTTTTTACACTTGTTAGATAGTAGAATCTGCAATTATCTAAACCTGCATTATCGCCATTAAATCCACCATCTACTACGCAACAACAAGGACAAGTTAAACTATAATCAATTCCAACTATCTTCATCATCTTCCTCACTTGAAATCGTTTCAGTTTCATCTTCTTTATCTAATGCACCACCACAAAATGGACAAGTCCACGGTTCTAAATCTTGTTCTTCCCAAATAATTGTGAAATGTTCCTCGCAATGAGGACATTGTGTCTTTCTTTTCTGTGCCATTATCTTTCTATAATTTAAATTTCTTAAATTGGTCTTTCTCTACATCTTGTTTTATTCCACCGATAACATAACTTTCTATTTCTGTTTCCTGTGGTGCGTTTTGTAATCCACGACTATTAAACCAATGTTCAGTCCAAGGCAATGGGTTTGTTGTAGATATATCATATCTTGGTTTCATACCAATTGCTTTCAATCTCTTATTAGCAGTCCATTCAACATAGTTATGTAAAAGTTTTTCTGATAAACCTATCATACTACCTTTACTGAATAGATATGTTGCCCAACGCTTCTCTTCTGCAACTGCGTCATCATATAATTTCGCAACATACTTTTCATTATTTTTAATAACTTGCGTCATTACTTTATCCTTTTCAGGACCACGATAGTTATTAATAATTCTTTGTGAAACTGCTAGATGTTGACTTTCATCCCTTGATATAAATGATATAATCTTTGCACTACCTTCCATTAGTTTTAATTCACCAAAAGCGAAACTACAAGCAAAAGAAACATAAAATCTTAATCCTTCTAATATGTTTACCGTTACCAATGTTCGCCAAAGTTTCTCTTTTAAATCGTATTCATCAACTTTAGATTTATCAATTGAGTACTTATTACCTAATTGTATTAGTTCATCATAATGTTGAGTAACCGATTGACTTCTTCTCTCTATCTTCTCATCTTCTATTATAGTATCAAAAACTTCTGAAGGATTACTATATAAATTTTTGATAATATATGTATAACTTCTACTATGTATAGTTTCAAAAAAATCCCAAGCAACTATACAACCTTCTAATTCTGGTAGTGAACAATAAGGTAAAAATGCCAAACAAGGTCCTCTACCTTGTACACTATCTAACATAGTTTGATATTTTAAATTACTAGTAAATATAAACTTCTGTTCTTCTCTTAATAATGACCAATCTGACCTATCTTTTTGTAAAGATACTTCTTCTGGTCTCCAAAAGAAACCTAATTGTTGTTGTGTGAGTTTATCAAAAATAGGATACTTCATATTATCATATCTTTGTACTTGTAAATCCTCACCAAAAAACATAGGTTGCTTAGTATAATCTAAACCTTTTGTTTTATTAAAAACGGTACTCGTCATCTTTCTACTTAACTTCAACCTTTCCACCGTTGTCAGTTAGAGACTTAGCAACCTTATCTGCTTCTTCTGGTTCTAAATCTGCTTTTACTTCTTGTTTCTCACTAGCAGCTTTCTCTACAAAATTCTTTGCTTCTAGTAATCCTAAATCCATTAATGGTCTAATTGTTTTGATAACCAAAATCTTCTTACTATCTTCAAAACCTGTTAACCATACCGTTTTAGTTGCCTTTGATGTTTCTACTGCTTCTACTGGAGCAGCTTGGATTTGACTTGCTTGAATATTCCATTTCTTCTCCATCATCTTTGCCATATCGGCTGCTTCTTGCATAGTAAGATTACCTATTTGTTCTACTAATGCGTCTAACTTATCACTCATCTACTTTTTCTCCTTTGTAAAAATAATCATCATTGTCTCCATATCTCCATCTATCTTCTTGTTCACAAAAATAGTATCTACTACAAACCTGAAAGTCAGGTTTCTTTAACTCTTTTGGTGTAAGAGATTGTTCGTACCAAAGCATTCTATTATTTGGTTGAGCAAAAAACTGCCCATTACTTAACTTACCAAAATTAAATTGTTTGTGTTCAGTTGGTACTTCTGAAACTCCTGTATTTATTGTATTTGGGTCCGAGTGGACAGAATCAATGGTAAATAGATATTCACCTGATACTTCACCTTTATCCCTAATCCATATTTTAACATTACAATTCTTTAATAAAGTCTTTTCCCATATTTGAATATGATAACTAAAAGCATCCCAAAGTTCTAATTGAGATAACTTTAATTGTTCACTATCTATAATATCTTTCTTCCAAACAAACGCACTTATTGGAAACTTATCAAAACAGGCACCGTATTCTGGTAAGTATGCTTCAAACATCAATGCTTTGCCTCTCATTGATTTAACTGCTAACAATACTGCCTCTATAAACTCTCCGTGTCCTCTTTCTAAATCGTGTACATATTCTTTCTTAACATAACAACGAATATGTGGTACATTGGCAACAAAATTCATACTCTCTCTTTCTTATATATTACACGCTTCACATTCCTCATCGTCCTGTTCTACAACAGGCACTTTTATATCTTCTTTAGTATCTAGTAATATATTTGGTTGTTGGTTAGGTTGTAGATATACACTACCTACTTCTGCTTCATCATAAGTCAATGGATGTAATGGTTCATCTTCTACTTTACCGTCATATGTATTTTGATAATAAGATGTTTTCCACCCATACTTATATGTTGATAATAAATCCTGTGCCATTACTGATACTGGCACTTGATTATCTTCGTAATTTTCAGGATTGAAAGACCAATTACCAGATATAGCTTGGTCAAAATACTTCTGCATTACTGACACTACATTTATATATCCTTCATTGTCTTTCATATCCCATAACAATGTATAGTTATTTTTTAATTTTGTATAATCAGGTACTACTTGTTTTAAAGTACCTTTCTTACTTTTCTTAACACTCAAAAAACCTCTAGGTGGTTCAATGCCGTTTGTGGCATTGGAAACCACGCTAGATGATTCAGAAGGCATTTGAGCCGAGAGAGTGCTATGTCGGAGCCCATACTGCACTATATCTTTCCGTAGTTCTTCCCAATCAAAGCTGAGTTTGCGATTTACAATCTCATCAACTTCTTTTTTGTAAGTATCTATCGGTAAGATACCATCTGAATATTTTGTCCTGTCAAAGTAATCACACTTTGTTTTTTCTTTTGCAAGTTCATTACTCGCAACTAACAGGTAATACTGGAATGCTTCTGTTAATTTATCAACTTCTTTCCACGCCATCTTTTGGTCATAAGTATAACCTTTCTTCGCAAGGTAATGAGCAAGACCAATATATCCAACTCCTAAACTTCTTCTTGCCTTTGTAGATATTTCAGCTGCCTTAACTGGATACTTTTGATGGTCTATAATTTCGTCTAATGCTCTTACTGATAAATCACATAGGTCTTCTAGTTCTTCTAATGATTTTAAAAGACCAACATTGATTGCACTTAAAATACATAACGCAATTTCACCATCGCCATCTATATGACTTATAGGGTCTGTTGGTAATGTAATTTCTTGGCATAGATTAGACATATTAACTTTGTCTTTAAATGAGGAGTGTGAGTTTGCGTGGTCTATATTCATAATGTATATACGACCTGTTTCAGCTCTTTCTTTCAATAAGTCCATAAACAATCTTTGTGCTGATACTTTCTTTCTATATACAGAAGTATCTTTTTCATATTTTAAATACAACTCATCAAACTTATCTGTACCAAAAGCGTCATATAGACCTGGTACTTCGTGTGGACTAAACAAAGTTATATCTTCGTCATTAATAAATCTTTCATAAAATAGTTTTGATAACTGAATTGAATAATCTAATTTTCTAACTCTATTATCTTCACTACCTTTATTGTTTTTAAGTACAAGTATATCTTCTATCTCTTTATGCCAAATAGGAAAGTGTACCGTTGCACAACCACCTCGTACACCGTTTTGTGTACAACTCTTAACGGTTGCTTCAAATTTCTTTAAGAAAGGAACAACACCTGTATGTTGTACTTCACCACCTCTTATTTTAGAGTTGATACCTCTTATACGACCCATATTAAGACCTATACCTGCTCTTTGTGCTGTATAGTAACCAACTGCCATATCACTTGAAAATATTGATTGTAGAGTGTCGTCAACATCTACTAGTACACAACTAGCATATTGTTTAATTGGAGTTCTAACACCTGCCATAACAGGAGTAGGAATATTAATTTTAAATGTTGAGATTGCGTTATAATATTTTTTAACATAACCCATTCTTTTACTTTTTGGATATTGAGCAAATATTGTAGCAGCAATCATCATATACATCTGTTGTGGAGTTTCGTAAATGTCTCCATTACTTCTGTCTTGTACAAGATACTTATCCATAACTTGTCTTAAACCAGCATATGTAAATGAATAATCTCTATCGTGTGCCAACATTGTATTCATACGGTCAAAATCGGATTCATCATACCAATTTAAAATATCTTTATCATATACACCAAGTTCAACACACTTCTTTGTATGTTTAAATAAATGTGGATGGTCCCACAATCTTCTGTTAATAGATTTTCTTAAACTATAAAGTAATAGTCTAGCAGCAACATATTGATAATTTGGATTTTCTAATGAGATTAAATCTGAAGCAGACTTAATTAAGATTTGTTGTATTTGGTCTGTCGGTATGTTATCATAAAATTGTAAATCACTATTCATTTCTACCTGTGAGGAAGACACACCCTTAATATCTTCACAAGCATATTCTACCATATCGTGGATTTTATCAACATCTAATTCTTCTCGTCCACGACCATTTCTTTTTATTACAAAAATTTTCTTACCTTCTTCACCCATAATTCTATCCTTTATATTTAAACTTTTTTATAATTTACTAATGCCTGTTTTGCTGATAATTTAGAGTATGTGTTGATACTTATAATCTCGTCAAGTTGCACTTTGGTTACACCTGTCATAATTAAGTCATTAACATCTTTAAGTTGTATATCATTTGGCCAAATAAAAATGTTATAACCTTCTTCAATAGTCTTCTCCATACGATTGACAATTTCTTTGTTTCTTGGTTCGTTGTCAAATATGTATGTCACCTGGTCTTTTGAGATTTTACTATCTAATGATAAATCAGCACCACCAGCAGCTAAACAATTATCTATAAAGAAACTATCAATTGGTCCTTCTACTACATAGATATGTTTTGCAAAGTTTATTCTTTCAAGTCCAAATACTTTTTGTTTACTTTCATCTAATTTAATGGTAACATACTTTGGTGTTTCATTTCCAAAAGCACGACCTTGATAAGCAAATATTTTTCCAGTTGTGTCATAGAAAGGTATGACTAATCTCGGATGGTCATATTTACTTTTATTATATTTTCTTGGAGCAATCTTATGTGCCCACTCATAAAATTTGTTGCATAGAAATAACTTGTCATAATACTTTTCAGGTATAAGTCTTTCTTCAACAACTTTTCTTGCTGGGTGTTGAGCGTCTAACTCAGCAATACTTGTCAGTTCATTAACAAAATCATCTTTTATATCAGGTTTAAAATCAAACTTAAACTCTGGTTTCGGTGTCGCTGGTGACGCCGTTTTATATCTTTCTAATAAGTATTTTTCATAGACTTTAGGGTCTATAAACTTTAGAAAGTTTGCAAGGTTTTGACCTTGGCCACAATTGTGGCATTTGAAAAACATATCGTTTTTCTTGCGATAGAAGTAACCTCTGGATTTCAATTTTGACTTTTGACTATCCCCACAATGAGGACATCTAAAATTGAATAGATAGTCACCTTTCTTTTTGAATTGGCCTAATCTTGCCGAAATTTCGTTTATGTATTTTAAATCAATATAACTGGACATAGCAATCTCATAATTATTATTAGTATTCATAATACACTAATACGAGCTAATTGTCAAGCACCTATAAAAAAGGTATTACAGAAAAAAATACCACGCTATTTTTACCACTTAAAAAGGTAAAAAACTATTGTACTTTCATCAACTCAACAACTAATGGGAAATTTCTAGCTAATATGAACCCTATTACTATTGACCCACCTATAATCAACCACTTCCATTTCTCTAATACATTTACTCTATCTCCAAGTGTATTTTTGATAGATTTAATCTCGTTCATAATACGCTTTTCAGTAAGGTCCATATTCTCTTTTAGAGACGCATATCTTGTTTCTGTCTCTACTTGTCTATCTTTTAATTTTGAAAATATGATTTCGTCTAGCTTTTCTGCTTGTGATAATTTTTCTTCGTGTACTGCGAGCATTGATTTAATACTTGAAGATATACCTGTTAACTTTTCAATTGCTGTATCTAATCGTTTATGAACCATAGAGTTCTGTTCTAGTTCTGTTCTCAGCACCTCAATACTTGTCCTGTTGTCTGCAACTTCTCTCTCTAAAGAGGTAATAGTTTTGTCTACCATTTTTGTTCCCTAATCTGTTTGTATAATTGTGATATTATTTTGGCTGGTACTATTACCAACATCAAGGTGTTGAGCTTCTGAATCTTGTAGTATCTGAATATCTGCCTCTTTGGAAGTTTCAGTTTTTATATAAGCTCTATGACTATCGTTGTATCTATTTATAATTGTGTAGTCACCACTAGTTGAAGCAGTTGCGTCAAAATCGTTGTTTAATGTTGATACTCTTCCAGTAGAAGTAGTACTTGTTGACACACCTCCGCTTGATGTAGTTAAAGTTTGGGTTACATCTCCAGTAGTATAGTTTAAAACTTCTCCACTTGCTGTTGTAGTAGTTTCTGAACCACTATTATCAACCCATTCAGTACCACAACTTGATTTAGCATTGTCCCAATAATATCCGTATTTTAAACACTCTTCCTCATCATAACTTGCAAGTAATAATTCTTCTTCTAAAGTTATATCATCTGTTTCGTAATCATATTCTTCTTCTAATGTTACCTCATCTGATTCATTATTGTAATCGTAACCTGTATACCACCAATCGTATAATGCGTCCCAATATGTAGTCCAATCATTGTAATCGTATTCTGTTATATACTTCTTCTTTAAGTCTTTCATCTTCCAAGGTTTAGGTTGATTTGTACACATCTTATAATTAGGATAACTTCCACACCAACCATATAGTTTACCAAATATCTTTTTACTTTCTTTAGTCCAACTATCATTGGTTACTTTTAAAGTCCAATCATCTTTGTACCAAGTATTTAAATAATCAACATAATCCTGTGTACACCAAGATGAATCATAACCATTATATTCACAATAGTTTTGTGTTGTTAATTTAGGTGGACCACCTGCACTTTTATATTCTGCGTTAGAATAATAGTCATCATCTAACATAAAATCTTCCCAAGTATAACCTTCAATAACTTCAACTTCTGTTTCTTCTTCAACTGCTTCGGTTACATCTTCTTCTTTTACATCATAAGAAGTTAATCCATATTTTTCTAGTGTGTCATTGTACTCATCATAATAAGCATCCCAATCAACTGAATCCCAATCTACGGAATCCCAATCAATATTATCCCAATTACAATCTCCTTCACAACCAATAGCGTCAAAGTATGCTTGGTCCATTTCTGCATACATTTTCTTTGCGTCATCCCAATCCATAGTTTTTTCGCCATCTGCGTCCCAAACTGAAATTTGGTTATCTTCATCTATATAACCCCAATCTTTTAAATCATCTTCCCAGGAATCATAATAAGATGTATCAACTTCTGTTGAATCTATCGTTGTATCTAAATTCTTTTCTTCTTTACTTTCCATTTCAATCATTGAATCTGATTCACTAACAGATAAATCTGTTGCAACAATTGTATCATTATTTTCTACAACTGAAGCTTCTTCACTTATGATTGCCTCTTCCATATCTTGTATTGCTTGGTCTTCTTTAGACATTTCAGCTTTCATATCTACATCACCAAAAGATTTTTCAACTTCGTCTTTTATATCTTCTTCAAATTGTTCTAACTCAATAATGTTTTGTTTATTAGTTTCTATTTTTGGAGGTGTAGGTGTTAAGTCATTTGAGAAAACGGTTACTGAATGGTAAGCATTTGTAATAGTCTGACTACCTGCGTCATTGGATACGGTTACCATACCTACTTGACCTGAACTATCTGGCAATAAAGTAATCGTTGCTTTACCTGAAGTATCTACTGATCCTGAAAACGCTGTACCTTGTACCGTAATCGTAGCGTTACCAGCATTAATATTAACTTCACCACCTAGATTGGATACATTTCCTGATTCATATGTAAACGAACCAACATCAACAGATATGTTCATTGCTAATTCTATCGGTACAACAGAAGTATCAAAAGCAAATTCATCAATAGTTAATTCTGTATTTGGTCCCATTGTAAATTTAGTATCATCAACATACTTTATTATCATACCACCATCTTCACCTGTTTGAAGAAAGTCTTTCATCTGCAACTCATAACCAGTTGAAGTGTTTTGAGTTTCACCTTCTCTTTCGTTCCAAGTTGTACCCATTGAACCTATGATTTCGCCAACTTTTGGACCTGTTATTTGAGCTATTGCACTAGTACAGAAAAGTACTATGAAAGTTAATAAGGTTAAAAACTTTCGCATTTTAACATCCGTTTGATACGGTAGCTATTGTGTCTGCTGTTTGATTGTTTCTGTTGTACGAATATGTACAACTATCTGAACCGTTTTGTGAAAAGTTTAAAGTGTAATCGTAAATACTATCACCTGTTATGGTTACATAACCAAAATTGCCACCACCTGATTGGTCAAAGTTTATTACTGAACTATCTGTATAAAGATAAATCTTGGCAGTATTATTTCCACCTGCCATATGTAATCTAATTGTATTGCTATCACCAGAGATATAAGTCCTTAAATAATTGCTATCACCTAATATCAACATAGTATCTCCATATGGATCAGTATCAGCACTAGTATAACTAGAGTGAATATCTAAAATATTTGAAGAACCTATAATGTCGTGTAGTTGATAGTTACCTGTACCATATGTTGAAGTATGTAATCTATTTGAATTACCAATTATATAAATGTCAGCACTTGCACCTTCACTACCTGAACTATCTGCAAATTGTCCGTGTGATGATGTGTTAGGACCAATAGACTTATTAGAGTTTGTATTAAACCCTACTGAATCTGCTGGAGTATAAATCTGTACATCATTTGAGTCACCAGACATAAGAACATACCAAAAGTGTTGGTCACCTCTACTACGCACCCAAAAAACATTTGAGTCACCTGTAATATCTAAATCAACATTGGTTTTCTGTACATCATCGGTAGTCCAAGTATCAAAATCTACTATATTTGAATCACCTGTAATATCAAAGTCATACCAATGACCATCAGCGCCTGTGTCATCTATGTCTAATCTTAATTTGTTAGAGTTACCTTTAACATTATAATCTAAAGTCATATCATCACCCTTAAAGGTTAAGTGATATAAATTATCGGTAACATTACTATTACCAATTTGATTAATTATGATTGTGATATTCTCTCCATCTATTTTAAATGGATATGATGTTGAATAACCAAACTTATTACCAGTACCATCTTGTTTTACAAAGATAGAACCATCTGAATCCTGATTATCTTGTTGGATATAAACAGAATTACCAGCGAAACTATTAGTTAGTGTCGCTAGAAGAATCACTATCGCTATCATTATTTGTTTCATCAGCATTCTCCTTTATTTTGGTTTCTTCTGTTGCTTTGTCTACTTCTTCCCAATCTCTTTCATCAACCATATCTGTACATTTTTCAGATACTTTTCCTGTAGCGTTAGCGTTTTTCTCACACTCTAGTTTGATTTTTAAATCTCTTTTTCGTGCTTCTTTTTCTTCTTCTTTTTGTTTTAAAAAGTCTTCGTATGTTTTCTCAACTTTTTCCTCACCTATCTCTACGGTTATTGGAGTTTTCTCACCATCATAGTTATCTAATGCGTGACCATCTTCTACATAATCTTTAATTTCTGGCACTATTGTTTCATCAATTTCCCATAAACCTTTTTTAGCACCTGTATTAATTAAATCTACTACACCTTTTTCTATTGCTTTTCTTACTGCATAGGTAACTGGTTCGTTTCTTGCAACACCAACCTCTACTTCTAATAACATTGTATCTGTATCTAAATATTTAAATACATCTGCACCTGTCTCGCCTGAAAGTATAGTCTTTTCAACGGTTGTAGTTATTACTACTTCACCACTTTGTACATTAATCAATCTTAATATAATAGTAACCACATCTTGTCTGTATTGTTTGTGTGCTTGAATACCTAATATTCTTGCACCAACACCACCAGATTTAGTATCACTATCATATCCTACTATACCACCTGTGATATATGCACCAGCGAATAGTAATGGTGGTAAAGGTTCTGCACCTTCACCATTAACTTGTTGTCTTGTAGACCTTATTAATTTTCTTTCTTGTAATAGACTTGGTAGACTTGCTCTTTCAACAACTCTAAACCATTTGCCTTCGCCTGCGTCTTGCAATGCTTTAATTAAAAGTTGATATGAACCTTGCGTTACCGCTGTACTCATTGACGCAAAATTTCCACCTGGTTTCTTTTGACCTGTCATATCAACAAAGTCATACACAGCAATTACTACTGGTTCGCCTTTAGGTGAATTAATTTCTGTCAGTCCTTTATAAGATACCGTTTGTGTTCTTACATCAAAATCTGATTTTGTACTCGCACAACTACCCAAAAATAGTGTAAGCAATAACAAAGATATAATTCTTATCATATATTTCCTATGAGTTGTCTTCTTTAGGCATAGTAAATGTTGTTACCGTACCATCGGATTCTGTGACCACTACCGTTACCGTATCATTTGAACCTGTTGTTGTAGTTGTCCAAGTTATAACTTCTCCACCAATAGGTGAAGTAAATGTTCCTGAGTCTTGTTGTAAACCATCAGACCCAAATACATTGTCCGTAATTTGTTTTGCTAGAGCAGTATAGAATCTACTCTCTAAATTTGCTTTGAATTTTGCTATAGCAGTTGCCTTAGCGTCTGCTGTTGCTTTATCAGCTGCCGCTTTGTCTGCTGCTTTGATTGCGTCTTTTCTAGTCTTCTCAATGTTCTCTATCGTAAGGTAATGTGAACTTTTTCCTTTACCTGAAAACGATGGACTATCAAAATCAAATGTTAATTCGCTTGAGTAAGCACTAGTAATAAAGACAAGTGTAAGTAATATACTTGTAATAAGTCTCATATCTCTCCTAATTATACTATAATATTTATAATAAATAGTTAGCGAGGATTGATATGAATCAAATATTTAATACAAAATGGGCAGCTTATCTGACCTTCATTATACTTCTCGGAATTTACTTGGTAAATCCAGTATTATTACAATCAACTAAACTAGCAACCTTTGATAATTACCAGAAGTTTGGGACACATTTAGATTCCAAAAGTCTAGTCCTATTGGATATTTCAGACAAAGCATTAAAGAAGAACGGACAATGGCCTTGGAAAAGAGATTTACTTGGTCGTACTATAATCAATGCGTATAAAAATGGTGCCGCTCTAGTAGTCTTACAAGTAGTCTTTCCACATAAAGATAGATTAGGTGGTGATGAAATGTTTTTGAAAATGATTACAAGATATCCTGTCATACTAACTGAAACAAATGAAGTTAAAAATTTACAAAGCATATCCAGAAAAGCAAAAGGTATAGGTAATGTATCTGTGCCTGTTGATATAGATGGCACTATAAGAAAACTACCAATTGATAAGTCTATACCAGAAGTTATCTTAAAAATAATAAATTTTCCTACACCTGAAGTAGATGATATTTGGTTAGACTTTAGACATCATATTCCTAGAATAGATTATACTGATAGAGATTGGTCATCTATGAAAGGTAAGATAGTTTTTATAGGTACTACATTTAAAGGTTCTACTTTTGCATTAACTCCAAGTGGTTTAAAAAACACACACGAAATTATGGCAGTTGGTACAGAAACTTTATTGTCTGGTAAGTTTATTAGTAGACCAGATTGGTTACCTATTGGAGAGATTCTTTACATAATAATAGGTGGTCTAATACTATTGATTTTAATTCCTAGATTAGGTGTATTATCTTCTGCATTAATATATTTTGGTTACACTACAAACATTGCACTTGCAAGTACATATCTATGGACTAAACATTTATATCTAACTGATTGGTTAAGTCCATTAGTAATAGGTACTTTAGTTTCAGGTCATTTAATATACAATAATTTTGCTAGAGAAAATAGATTGAAACTACAAATTAAAAAACAATTTGAACATTATCTAGCACCTCAAATGGTTAAAAAATTACAACAAAATCCATCACTATTAAAACTAGGTGGGGAGAGAAAAGAAATGACATTTTTGTTTTCTGATATAAGAGGTTTTACTCCTATAACTGAATCAATGAAAGGCGAACCAGAAAAAGTTGCTAAGTATGTTAACAAGTTTCTTACTGCAATGACAACTATAATACTTAAAAATGGTGGTACTATTGATAAGTATATGGGAGATTGTATTATGGCATTTTGGAATGCACCACTTGATAATCCAGAACATAAAAGACTAGCAATATTATCTGCGTATCAAATGAGAAGAACCGTTAAAGAAATGAATAAGAGTGGAGAGTTTAACCCACCTTTAAATATTGGTATAGGTATCAATACAGGCGATTGTCTTGTAGGTAATATGGGTAGTGAACAAAGGTTTGATTATTCTGTTATCGGTGACGCTGTTAATCTTGCAAGTAGATTAGAAGGTCAAAGTAAAGAATTCAATACAACTATTGTAATATCAGAAAATAGTATCGCTGGAGATTTGCCGTTCTATAAACTTGGTAGAGTTAAAGTAAAAGGTAAGGAAGAAAAAATTAATTGTTATTCGGTTAAGTAATTAACTAGGTGCAACTGCGTCATCACTAATATAATCCATCTGTTCTACTCTATCAGCAACTTCTATTTCACCATTTAAATACGCACTTTTTCCATCAATAGATGTTAATAAATATTTCAATACTCTATATGGGTCAGCATTACTAGCAGGTCTTCTATCTTCTAGTCTACCTTTCCAATTATTATCAACCGTACCACTTGGTATTCTTATGCTAGCACCTCTATCAGATACTCCGTATGAAAAATCATTAATACTTTGTGTTTCGTGTAGTCCTGTTAATCGTTTTTCGTTATTAGAACCATACTCACTTGAAACTTTTTTAGGGTGGTGGTTATGACCAATAGTTTCACACATATTTTTTAAGTATTCTTCGCCACCTTCTTCTCTCATCTTCTTGTTAGAGAAATTAAGATGTAGACCTGAACCATTCCAGTCTCCTGTTATAGGTTTAGGTTGCCAATTGATTGTTATACAATGTTTTTCAGCAATTCTTTGTAAGAAGTATCTGGACATCCATAAGTCATCAGCAGCTTCAATACCTTTACCCATACATTGATACTCCCATTGACCCAATGCCACTTCAGCATTGATACCTTTAATATCAATACCAGCGTCTAAACATTTATGTAAATGTTCTTCTACTATACTTCTGCCTACTGCGTTCTCTGGACCTACACCACAATAAAACTCTCCTTGTGGTTTTGGAGCAGCAATATCATTACGCCAACCTAATGGGTTACCATTCTGATAAAAAAAGTATTCTTGTTCAAATGCAAACCACCAATCTTTTGATGGATTAACATATTGTCTAGTGTTTGATTTATTGTTTACAACTTCACAAAAAACAAACTTATCTATGCCATCAAAACCTTTGTATACTTTTATAGGTTTCAATACACAATCGGATGAGCTTCCTTCTGCTTGTTGTGTGGAACTTCCATCAAAAGACCATTCAGGTACTTCAGCGGAATCGGTTACTTGGATTTTACTTCGTAGGTTCGGCTCTGGTTTATAACCATCAAGCCATACATATTCTAATATCATATAATTATTTATCTCCTATCATCTATGTGATTTGAGTATATCAGGTTATTACTTTTTGTCTGTCAGTTTGTTTATAAGTTCAAAAGCTACTTTAACTTTTTCTTCTAATACTTTTATTCTATAATGTGATTGTGCTAAGGTTACTATTAATAAGATAAATGCCACAAATATTGGCCACAATCTACTTATCATTAATACTAAATCTGCATCCATAAATTACTCTTTGTTCTTTGATTTCTTCTCCTCTGGCTCATAATATTCTTTGTATGCGTCAATTAAATCGTTTGTTGCTTTCATATGATTTCTAATTTGAGCAAAGTTTTTTGCGATTAATTGAAAGTCTTTATCTGTTAATCCAAATAATACAGGATCAATACCTTCATCTTCTAACTTCTGGAATACTTCAGCAGCATTATCAGAAGTGATGATAATCCATTTAAGTTTTTCTAATTGTGGTAATGTTGGTTTTGCTAATTCTAATTTCTGTCTTTCAACTTCTGTTGTGAATATGTCAAGTTTTTTAATACTTGAGCATCCAGTTAAAAGGACTATGAATAAAATACTAATTACTATACGGTACATAATTTGGGTTCGCAATACTTGGACATTCTCTATTAATTTCAGATTTCTTTGTCGCTTTAATTTCTTTTTCTGTTAAGGCAGCGCCACCAGCAATTTCAACACAACGCATAACATTATCGCTACCTCTATTGATTATTTTCTGTATGACTTTCGTTTTTTCTAATGCAAGTTTACCAAAGTCTCTTCCACCTTTAGTAAATCTCTTGTCTAAATCTTGTAAATCCTTTTGAAGTTTATTCATAAGAGTATTCATCTTATTATTTGCTTCAAGGATTTTACCAAAGTCTTCTTTTTGTTGGGCTATAACTTTCTTTTGACCTTCAACGGCAGCTTCTAGCTTAACTTGATTAGCTTTTAAAATTGCATTGTCCTTCTGCAATTTCATAACATAGAGACCTGCACCTGCAAGTCCACTAATCATTATTACAACCATTGCCATTTTCATATAACCAAACATAAGTTTACTCTACTTCCAGAATTTTAATTTTTTAACTAGACCTGCTAAGTCTTCAAATTTCTCGTTAACATACCAACCTAAAGCAAATCCTATAACTAATCCTATTGTTAAAAACATTATTTCTTCCTTCCTTTAAGATTGACCAACTCTAATTTCATTTTAGCCACTTGGTCTTCTAGTTTATTTATCTTTGCACTTAACGAAGGAAACTTTTTGATAAGTTTTTCTTCCTTTGTTAATACATCTAAATCATATCTTTTAGCTGCCCAACTATAACATTGGTCAACCTTCTTATAAAACCAATGTCCCATTTTAGTTTTCTTAAACCAGGCATTGGTACTTTGACCTACGATTGCTCCCATAGCGGATTTTATTAAAAAGAACCACATATTATTTCTTCGGTTTCGCTCCTCTAGGTGCTGAGCTATTGATTGCCCAACGGCCAAACATTCTTACTGCGTAATAAGCAGATAAAATTTTAAATTTTGAGACAGAAGGTTCAGCATATTCCATACCTTGTCTGAATATGTTATCTGCTATTGCTCTATATTCTTCTCTCTCACTTTTACTTTTAATGTCACCTTTTTTAAATGCACCATTAATTTTTTCATAAAGTATATCGTGTACTACTGCTGCTCTAGCAACATCAAACGGAGCTATTACTGCCCAAGCTAATCTTGGTACACTAGCTAAATCTGTTATGTATCCAGCAGGTACGGTAACTTCTCCATTGTCTTTAACTTTAACATCACATCTATTTAATTTACTTATCTCTACTTCTGTTAAATCTGCTATAAATTTTAACGCATTATTTAATACCCAATTTCTTGGTGGTAAAAATATAGCGTCAAGCAGTCCATTAAATCTTTTCATATATTGTCCTATGGTTTCCTATCTTTTAGATTCTGTTTAAATTTCTTATCGAATCTTTTAATTTTTCTATCCAAAACTTTTGATTTAAGTTTGATAGAAATTTCTTTTTTTAAAGTCGGGTCTGTTTGAGAAACTAATCCTACCGACCTCATTCTTCTATGACTACCTTTAGGTGGTGTATCACCTAAACTAGCAATAGGGTGCATTGCACCATAACTTCCACTACCTATCGTACCATTGAAAGCACCAAATTCTTTTAACCCAGCTTTTTCTAATACAGATTTCTTATCTTGTGGTTCTTCAATAAATTCTATTTCAGTTTTGCCATAAGTTTTTTCGTCAACTATGACATCTATCTTATCCATTTGGTCTAGTACTTGATTTAAAAGAACACTATTAGTTTCTTTGTTTTCTTTGACCGTAGTACCAAGTCTTGTCATAATTTCTTTTTTCTTTTTCTTATCTTGTACTGCGTCTGGTGGCATAGATACACCACCTCCTGCAACTGAATTGGCAGGTGCGTCTTCGTTCTTCTTATCTTTTAAGTACTTTATCAATATCTCTTTAAATGATAGCATTTAAATAATCTCCTGGGACTAATCGTCCATTTATATTATATATGTCCATCCCTAACGCTGTAATATATGGTTTCGTGTTCTCGTTGCATTGTACAATCGTTCCTTTAGGGAGAAAGTTATCACCATCAAATAAGTCTGACTTTAAATCATACTTACCTGGTTTTAAAACTCTTTCAACAAAGTATTCTTCATTAAGTTCTTCTGTATATTCAAACTCATTAATACTCTTTAAATACTTATAACAAGTTCTTTCTATATTCTGACCGTGTTCTTTATAAAACTCTTTATCTTCTTTTAAAAGTAGTCCCATTGCAACAGCAAACGAACCTAGCTTACCACCTAAACCTACTTTACCTAGTATTCGTTTCATATTAAATACGAACCTATGCAACATAGTATAAGATGATTTTTCTGCGCCTGTCTTTAATAGTCTATAAGGTTTTAATACTTTACCTTTATCATCTATAATTCCTTGCTTAAAAGCTGGTGAATTCCTAAATGGAGTAACCAATAATTTAATCACTCTATATGCTATTAATAAGTCTACTGCTCTGCTTGCCATTATAGTTTCTCTACTTCTAATTTAATTACTTCGTCTTCCGTTAAATTTTCTAATTCTTTCGGATACAAATAATTTAAATAATTAAAAACAGATTTTAAAATCGGCCAGTATTGTACTTCGTTCTTATATAAGAGCAAAGTAATACAGGCATCCGTACCAAAGACATTTTGTAGTACGACAATATGATTAATAACAAGTCTTATTTTTATATCACCTGTTAGTTCATATTTCCGAAACAATCTTTTGATGTATTTAAATCGCTTAATATCATCCCAAAATTCTTTTTCAGTATCAAATGTTGGATTATCATAATGCTTTTGAGCATACAATAACCAATTGTCTTCAGTTATCTGTTTGAACATTTTTGTCTACACTAATTTAGCGTAAACCTTTGATGAACCGTTAGACAATGTTTCGTATTTTACTTCTAATTTCAAATTTTCAATACCAGGTCCATTATCTACTACTACATCTTCAGGTTTCGTGTCAGTTGTTTTTCCGTAAGTACCACCGAATTGTTTTACTTCACCAGTTATCGTACCAGAAGTTCCTTCTAATTTCATAGGACTAATATCTAATCCTATTCTCATTAGATTTTCTCTTAACTTGTCAACTGCAAATTGTGGTTTAATGTATTCCATATTTCCTACACTACCAACAAAAGCGTTAACTCTTTCTAATACTCTTTGGTCTTTTAAATTCGCCGTACCTAAAGAACCATCTTCAACTGCGTTAGAAGTTTGTACATTTACAGCACTTGCTGCTTTGTCTTCCTTTAAGTGTTCTCTAAAAGTTTTCATTTTTTCTCCTCTTTATCATTTATATTTTCTTTTGATTCTTCCTTATTTGGTTGAACCAAATCTTCCTCAAATTCGTTTAATTCTTTGTCTGAATCAATCGGTTTATTTGTTATCTTTTCCATCTTCTTTTCCTTTAAGTTCCTTTTCTGCGTCTCTTAAAGTCAAATCGCTATCTGCTTTTCGCATAAGTTTTTCACAAACTTGTACTGCACCGTGTAAAGCATTAAGTTGTGATTTAGCACTTGCCAAATCTCCTTCTAATTTATTTACACTTTCAGTTAAAGCAGCTCGTTCTTTGTATAATTGATTAAATTCTTTCTCAATTATTGCTAATGATATTGCCATTATAAACTCCTATAATAATTAAAATTATGCTAATGCGTGTCCGTTACCAGCGATAACATTCCATTTACTATTTTTAAATAATAATGTAACCGATTCTCCTTCTGCATTAAGAGTAATAGTTGAGTATCCTCTTAAATTAGTTGGTGTGATTACACAATTGTTTCCACCTGTACCAATAGTTAAAATTGTTTTAACTTGTCCATCAGAACCATCTGCCAATGATAGTGCTGTTGCACCACCTGATTGGTCTACTTCTGATATTGCTGAGGTAACATTAGCAGCTGTAGAGGCACTAGTTAAAGCTTCAGAAGCTTGTCCTAATCCTATAAAGCTAGGTATGTTATTGAAAACATTTTTTGCTGTTACCTTTTTATTTATTGGTGTGTTTGAAGGGTCGTCAACAATGTGAAATAAGTCCACATCTGCTAACGCTGTGCCCAGGTCATCCAGGGCGGTGATTTTTTTGTCTGCCATTTTAGTTCTCCTATAATTCCTCTAAACGAGGTAAACTACTCCGTACATCATATACGGACCATTATGTACTATTTATACAAATAAAAAAGGGGACCACGAAGGATCCCCTTTAATATTATTGATTTTACTTATTATTCTGATTAACTATCAGCAAATTCTGTATCGTCAGCTTGGTCGCCTGAAATAGATGACATAGCAACTAATACTTCTGTTTGCACTCTTCCACTTCTTCCACCAGAACCAGCAACTCTTCTTACCCAACCAGCGTGTGCTGTTTTTGTAGTTTCAACACCTTGTTCAGTAGTGTCAACACCAAAAACTTTTGTTGGATCTCCTTGAGTACCAGAGCTATTAGCAGATTCAGAAGTAGTAACCGATTTAGGTTTTTCAGATAAAGTATAAGCTGTAGTACTTCCTACTGCTGTTAATGTTGCACCAGGTACACCAGCAACAACCGTTGCTGAGGTATTACTTGCAATAGCAGTAATTAAGTAATCTTCGCTTCCAACTCTAATATAGTCTCCAACAGCTGCCTGTGTAGTTAAGGTCGTTGAAGAACCTGTAACCGTACCATTAGCGGCAATAGCCACCGTTCCTGAAGCTGTTTTAGAGTCTTTATTTCCCCATAAACTCATAATTGTACTCCTCTTTTAAATTTAATTAATTAAACTTGATTAATCTTTTATATTTATATAAAATGACTATTTAAAACCTAGTTTTTTCAATTCAGATATTGTATTACTAGTGCTTGTATGATGAATACCTATACCACCTCTCGCTCTAAACTGCGATATATTCTTTATATAATCATCAATTAGTATGCAAGGTGAACCTCCAACCTTAGCAAAATTCTGTTTCTCTCTTCGTTTTACTAGGTTAACTTTATTACCTGACATACCTAATCTTGTTCTTGCCCATTTTGATTTACCTGGGATACAATTAGGGTCAGTAGTTTGTTCTACATAAGCAGATAAAATATGTGGATCGTATTTTCTTATAAACGACCATAGTCTTTGACCACCTGGCGCCCAAGGTAATGACGACCAGAAGTTTTTAGTCTGCATTATTGGTTTCCACTTATCTCTTATTGTCTTAAATTTCTTTCCAGGTTCCCTTGACCATTGAGACATAGACATACCTACTGCCTTTTCAGCAGCTTGTTCAAAATTACATACTACTCCATCCATATCACAATATATTCTAGGTAGTTTATCTCTTAAACCATCCCTTCTATACTCGTGGATATTCTCTAGTTTGTTTCTTTGATGGATTACATCCTGTCGGAGTTCTTTATATTTCATAGTTTTACTTTTATTATAACACTTTCCCCACTTAAAGTCAAGCAAAAAAACTATGCGTGATAATCTATTCTTGGATTTACATCAATCTTATCAGATTTGGTACCGTTATCAGTTCGTTTCTTTTCTGGTTCTTTTGTTTGAATATTCATTGGGTCAGTCTTTTGGGTAGGTTCCTGGGACTTCGGTAGAATATCTTTTGAATTATCGTCTTTATTAGTTTTTTTAGCAGTCATTGTTTCCCACTTCTTTTTAGCAGGATGATTCTTATTTTCTATTTTCTTACCACTCTTTAACATCTTTTTAGCTAGGTCTTTGTTAGGTCCTTTTAAAGCAGCTTTCTTTTGCTTATCATAAAACCTAATCATATCCTTTGCTCTTTTTAATCTTTTTTCTTTTTCAGTAGGAGTAGTTTCAACAACTCTTTTAGGTCTAATTCTAATTTCTTCTAATTCTTTTTCGCCTTTAGGATCTTTTTCAGCAACTCTATATCCAAATCTATATTTTGCTTTTCTACTTCTAGCAAAACTACCTTGTTTTGAAGATGTATTAGCACCACCTCTTTCACTTATTTCTTTATCTTCGTTAGCAGTTTTTAATGCTCTCGCAATAGTAGATACTTTAGATAAATCTTTAGCAATCTTTTCTATTTCTCTTACTGCATTACTATAATTTCCATCACTCTTTACAGCAATTTTCATTGCCTTATTAACTTTATCAGGACCATATGTTATAGGGTCAGGTGTTGCTTCTTGTAATTTTTTTCTTAAAGATTTAAAGCTTCTTCTAATAATATCTTCTTTAACAACTTCTATTTTTTTAGTCTTTCTTACATCACCAGTTTTGTACCATTTGATAAATTTTTCTGCTTCTGCTTTAGTTTTATAACTGCCGTGTATAAATTTACCACCGTCCATTTTAGTAACCTGTACAGCAAAGTTTTCTTTAATTTTTCCGTTCTTTTCTTCTTTGTCTCTTATAAGTTTGTGTGCTAAACCAATCGTTAAAGGTACTTCACCTGTCTCTTTGTTAGGTTGTGGTTTAACTGCTTTGTTCTTTTCGTTTTCTTACTTTTGTTTT
>Ga0209404_10000238_pt1 | contig 45117 bp, 47 predicted proteins | sample TroAtlMetagenome_2_FD_187447 | JGI IMG/M metagenome (GOLD analysis project Ga0209404, IMG submission 187447) | Marine eukaryotic phytoplankton communities from Atlantic Ocean - Tropical Atlantic ANT8 Metagenome (SPAdes) (version 2) | ecosystem: Environmental > Aquatic > Marine > Oceanic...
AAGCCCTGGGTGCGGGGCTGGATCGGGGCGCCGGCGCGACGTTTGGTCTCGACCACGACCGTCTTGCTGCGGCCATGGCTGAAGCTCTGGCGGACCGTGCCGGTCGAGACAGAGCCTGTAGCGCGCGGCTTCAGGCTCAGCGGCGCGCGCGGTCCCGTCTGCGGGGTCGCGGCACCCGTGCCGGGGGCGCTGGAGGTTCCGGTCGTCTTGCCGTCCTGGGTCTTGTCGTTCTCGTCGGTCATCCGGTCGCTTCGTCTGGACGCCGGGACAATCCCGACGCCACGCATCAAACACAAAAGGGCGAGCGCGCCCCGCCTCCCTTTCAGGAGCCGGAACCCTGCCCGTCCACAGCCTGCCCGGGCCCATCCCGGGGCCCATCCTCACAGGGGTCGTTCGGTCCGTCCCCCGAGGTGTGGCCGGGCCCGGCCCGATCCCACTCCGACGGATGAAGCGGACGAAACCCCGCCAATCGGTTGACCTCAAGGGTCCAGCGATCCGCACGTCCACCTGCAAGCAGAACGCTGTGTATCGCATTTTCCAGCCCGAGGGCCAAACTCAATTCTTCCGCCGCGAACGCGCCGCACAGCCCGACGGGGCGGGGCGCGTGCCGCATCAGGGCCGTCAGCCGTTGTCGGCCGTCCCGGGCGCCGTCAGCCGCCTCGATCAGCCAGGCGGCGCGGCCGCCCCGGATGGCGGCGGCCGATTTCTCGAAACCCGAGATAAGCACGCCCTCGCGCCGGGCAAGTCCCAGTTGTTCCAGACACCGCCGGGCCAGCAGGCTTTCGACCTGGTCGGCGAGCGCCGGAGACGCCCGGACCGGGGCCTTTGCGGCCCTCGAAAACAGGCCCCTGGCCGCCGCCGTGACCGAGGCCCGGTCGGCCGCCACCCACATGCCCCGGCCCGGCAGTCGCCGCGCCAGATCGGGCACGACCTCACCGTCCGGGGCCACGACGAAGCGGATCAGGGCAGATTCGTCCATGACCTGGCGCGTGACCAGATCGCGGCGTTCCCGTTCAGCCTGTGCTTCGGCGAGCCCCATGGACGGTCCGGTCTCCCATCACGCGTCGCGGTCGTCGAGGTCGGCGTCGACGGCGTCGAGAGTGTCACCCTCGACATCCTCTACCGGATCCTCACCGCCGGACGGGGTCGAGAAGACCGAGTCCGCATCATAGGCCTCGTCCCCGAATTCGCCTTCGGCGGGTGCGTACTCCGGCTCGGGTTCCGGCTGCGGCAGCTCCGAGGCATCGATCCAGCCGGCCGCCACCCGGGCCTGCAGGATCAGCATTTCGGCCTCTTCCTGCGCCAGGTTGAAGCTCTCCAGCACGCCGGCCAGCTTGACCCGCTCGCCGTTCTTCATCTCATAGCCGCCGCGGATCTCGTCCGTGGCCAGGTCGGCCAGGTCCTCGACCGTCTTCACCCCGGCCTCGCCGAGGGCGACCGCCATCGGCAGGGTCACGCCGGGCACGTCCAGCACCCCGTCCTCGACGCCCAGCGCCTTGCGCTTCGCGTCCTGCTCGGCGGCCTGACGGTCCAGGAAGTCCCGGGCGCGGGCCTGCAGTTCCTCGGCCGTCTCCTCGTCAAAGCCCTCGATATCCGAAATCTCATAGGCCTCGACGAAGGCCAGATCCTCAATGGTGGCAAAGCCTTCGGTGACCAGCAGCTGGGCGATCACCTCGTCCACGTCCAGCGCTTCCTGGAACAGGGTGGTGCGCTCCGCGAACTCCCGCTGGCGCCGTTCCGAGTCCTGAGTCTCGGTGATGATGTCGATCTGCCAGCCGGTCAGCTGCGAGGCGAGACGCACATTCTGGCCGCGGCGACCGATGGCCAGTGACAGCTGTTCGTCCGGCACCACCACTTCGACGCGATCCGCCTCTTCATCCAGCACCACCTTGGACACCTCGGCCGGGGCCAGCGCGTTGACGATGAAGGTCGGCTCGTCCGGGTTCCACTGGATGATGTCGATCTTCTCGCCCTGCAGCTCCGCCACGACCGCCTGGACGCGGCTGCCCCGCATGCCGACGCAGGCGCCGACCGGGTCGATCGAACTGTCGTTCGACACGACCGCCATCTTGGCGCGAGAGCCCGCGTCGCGGGCGGCCGCCCGGATCTCGATCACCCCGTCGTAGACCTCGGGCACTTCCTGGGCGAACAGCTTGGCCATGAAGCCCGGATGGGCGCGGCTCAGCATGACCTGCGGGCCCTTGGCCTCCGGACGGACGTCATAGATATAGGTGCGGATACGGTCGCCGATGTTGAACAGCTCGCGCGGGATCGAGTCATTGCGGCGCATGATGCCCTCGCCACGACCCAGGTCGACGATGGTGTTGCCGTACTCGACCCGCTTGACGGTGCCGTTGACGATCTCGCCGACGCGATCCTTGAACTCCTCGTACTGGTTGGCGCGCTCGGCCTCGCGGACCTTTCCGGTCACGACCTGACGGGCCATCTGGGTCTGGACCCGTCCGAACTCGAACGGCGGAAGCTCCTCGACATATTCCTTGCCGACGACGGCGTCCGGATCGCGCTTCAGGGCGTCCCTGAGCCGGACCATGGCCGAGTCATTGAACTCTTCCAGCTCGTCCTCGGGTTGCCAGTCGTCGGCGACCACGGTGACGTGGCGGGTCAGCGACAGTTCACCGGTCTTGCTGTCGAGGCTGGCGCGGATATCGTGATGGGCGCCATAGCGCGACTTGGCCCCCTTCTGGATGGCCTCCTCGATCGCCTCGATGACGATCTCGCGATCGATATTCTTCTCCTGCGCCACAGAGCTGGCGATCTGGAGCAGTTCGAGTCGGTTGGCAGAAACGCCGGTCACGGCCATGGATCAATCCTCGGGGTCGTCGGGGTGGGTGTCGGTTTCGGAAGCGGATCGGGCGGCGCGCCGTTCGGCCCCCGCCTTCATCAGCTCATCGGTCAGGACCAGCTTGGCGTCGACCAGCCAGTCAAACGGGATCAGGGCGGTGTCGTCCTCGCCCTCGAGGTCGATGCAGACGTGGCCGTCCTCGGTGCCCGCCAGAGCGCCCTTGAAGCGCTTGCGGCCCTCGATCATGCGATCGGTTTCCAGCCGCGCCTCATAGCCCTGGAACAGGTCAAAGTCGGACAGGCGGGTCAGGGGCCGGTCGATGCCGGGCGAGGAGACCTCCAGCAGATATTCCCCGGCGATCGGGTCGGCGGCGTCGAAGACTTCGGAGATGGCACGGCTCAGCCGGGCGCATTCCTCGACCGAAATGTCATTGTCGGCGGGGCGTTCGGCCATGACCTGCAGGCGCCGACGCTGGCTGCCGCCCATCAGGAGCACGCGCACCACCGCCAGGCCGAGGGTCTCGGCTATGGGGTCGATCATCTCGATCAGGGCGCGGTCTTCTGCGGTCCTGGCGCGCACGCGGAGTCTGCTCCAACAAAAAAGCGGCTGGCCGGTACGGCCGCCGCTTGATCACGACGCCGTTCGACGCCGGTCTAACGATGTGGCCTGCCCTATAGCGCCCTCGCGGCGTCTTGTCAGCCCCTCCGGGGTGATTGCATTTTCCGCAGTCTCGCCTAGAGGCCCTGTCATGGAGATTCACTGGATACCGCAGGATACGCCCGGCAGCCTCGGCGTGTCGCGCCGGCCGCCCGGCGGTGAAGCGATGGAGCCCGTGCTGTCGGCTCAGTTGGGCTACGTCGACCGGGTCGTGACCCTGCTGGAGGCAGACGAGGCCGAGCGGCTTGAGATCGCGGACGAGGCGCGGGTCTGCAAGGCGCATGGCGTCGCCTTCGACAATCTTCCGGTGCCGGACCACGACATCCCGCCCGATGTGGCGGCGTTCGACCGTCTGGTGAAGCGGCTGCGCAAGCGTCTGGAAGCGGGCGAGCGGATGGTCATCCACTGCAATGCCGGCCTCGGGCGTGCGCCGACGCTGGCCTGCTGCCTGCTGGTGGCAGGCGGCCTGCACCCGGATGAGGCGGTGCTCAGGGTTGGCGCCGCGCGCGGACGCACGGTGCCAGAGATGGACAGCCAGTACGCCTTCATCCACGCCTTTGCCGAGCGTCAGGCTGCGACAGCGTCCCGCCGGCGTTCGAAGAGCAAATAGACCGGCTCGGTATCGCCCAGCCGTTTTTCCTCATAGCGCGTACGGATGTGATCCGGCGGGGCGGTCCGCCAGTCGTCGGCGCTCGCGGCTGTCCACTCCAGACCGGGAGTCTCGAGAAACCGCGCCAGCGCCCAGTCGGCATAGGCCTTCCAGTCGGTGACGAACCGCAGGCGTCCGCCCGGCTTCAGGATGCGGGCCAGTTCGGCCGCCACATCGGTCTGGACCAGTCGCCGCTTGGCGTGACGCGCCTTGGGCCAGGGATCGGGGAACAGGATCAGCACATGGTCGATCGAGGCGTCCGGCAGGGCGGCCAGCACCGCGCGGGCGTCATCGGCATGAATGCGGACATTCTTCAGCCCGCCCTCCTCGATGTGGCGCAGGGCCGAGCCAACACCGTTCAGAAAGGGCTCGCAGCCAATCATCAGCGTGTCGGGATGGCGCGCCGCCTGACCCGCCAGATGTTCGCCGCCCCCGAAGCCGATCTCCAGCCACACTTGTTTCGCACCGGGCATCAGTGCCTGGGGGTCCAGCGGGCCCCCGGCCGGGTCCGGCAGGGCGACGGCCGGCAGCAGGGTGTCGAACAGGGCGGCCTGGCGCGGCTTCAGCGCGCGCGACTTGATGCGGCCGAAGCTGCGGATCGGGCCATGGGAGGAGGGGTCGGACATGGCCGCTCCATAGACGCCCCGTGTCCGGGGGAAAAGGGCCGGCGCCGATCCGTCAGGCCAGCGCCTTCAACCGCGCGACCAGATCGGTCTTCTCCCACGAGAAGCCGCCGTCGGCTTCCGGCTCGCGGCCGAAATGGCCATAGGCGGCGGTGCGGGCATAGATGGGCTTGTTGAGGCCCAGATGCTTGCGGATGGCACGCGGGGTGGCACCGCCAATCAGGGCCGGCAGCTCGCGCTCCAGCACCTCTTCGGAAATCGTGCCCGTGCCGTGCAGGTCGACGTGAACGGACTGCGGCTCGGCTACCCCGATGGCATAGCTGAGCTGGATGGTGCAGCGGTCGGCGAGGCCCGCGGCCACGACATTCTTGGCCAGATAGCGACAGGCATAGGCCGCCGAGCGGTCGACCTTGGTCGGATCCTTGCCGGAAAAGGCGCCGCCGCCATGCGGGGCGGCCCCGCCATAGGTGTCGACGATGATCTTGCGTCCGGTTAGGCCCGAGTCGCCGTCGGGACCGCCGATCTCGAACACGCCGGTCGGATTGATGTGCCAGACCGTCTCGGGGGTGATGAAGCCCCCGGGCAGGACCTCCTCGACCACCGGCCTGACCAGGGCGGCGACATCGGCCTGGCTCATCCCCCGGGCATGCTGGGTCGAGACCACGATCGAGGTCGCCCGGACCGGCCTGCCGTCCTCGTAGAACAGGGTGACCTGGCTCTTGGCGTCCGGCTCAAGCCGCTTTTCCCCGTCGTGGCGCAGCTCGGCCAGTCGTCGCAGGATGCGGTGGCTGTAGGCCAGGGTGGCCGGCATCAGCTCGGGCGTCTCGTTCGAGGCATAGCCGAACATGATGCCCTGATCGCCCGCGCCCTCGTCCTTGGTATCTGTGGCGTCGACGCCGACGGCGATGTCGGCCGACTGGCCGTGCAGATAGTTGGAAAAGGTCAGCGTCTCCCAGTGGAAACCGTCCTGCTCATAGCCGATGTCGCGCACGGCCTCGCGCACCACCTTTTCAATCTCGGCCTCGATCCCCGGGGCCCAGCCGCCATTCTCCCAGATCCCCTTGCCGCGGATCTCGCCGGCCAGGACGACCCGGTTGGTGGTCGTCAGCGTCTCGCACGCCACACGCGCCTCGGGGTCCTTTGACAGGAACAGGTCGACGATGGTGTCCGAGATGCGGTCCGAGACCTTGTCGGGGTGGCCTTCGGAGACGCTCTCCGAGGTGAAGTGGAAGGAGGTACGGGACAAGGGCGAACTCCGCGCGGCCATGGACGCCAGGGATGGGCCGCCAGACATATAAAGATATGCTTATATGTTCAAGCGGTCTCGCAGGGTCGTCAGGAGCGGCGCGATCAGCGACAGCGCTGCCGACTTGACCGCCATACCCCACAGGAAGGGCGCTACGCCGGCAGACAGGGCGTCAGCCGCGCCGATGCGGAGCGCCAGTCCGGCCCAGCCGAGGATCAGGATTACCAGATGACCGGCCAGTCCGAGGCCAAGGGCGAGGACCATCGTGCGCCGCACCGGGCCTCGGGACAGGGTTTGACGACCGGCTCCGACCAGCAGCGCCGCCAGCGGAAAGCCGACAAGATAGCCGGCGGTCGGTCCCGTCAGGGCGGATACGCCCGAGGCCCCGCCCGCAAACACCGGCAGCCCCACGGCCCCCGCCGCCAGATAGAGCACACCCGCCGCCAGCCCCCATCGCGGCCCCAGCGCCAGTCCGGCGGCCAGGACCGCCAGGGTCTGCAGCGACTGCGGCACCGGCGACCCCGGCACCGCCACATCCACCCGTGCCCCGAGCGCGATCAGCCCGACAAAGGCCAGCGTACCGAAAAGCGCGACGATGCGGGGCGTTGCAATCATGAAAGGAAGTGGTGCCGCCTAGGTGACTCGAACACCTGACCCCCGCATTACGAATGCGATGCTCTACCGGCTGAGCTAAGGCGGCCCACATCGGCGGGCCTGACCGGCCCGGCGCGAGGGCGGTGTTTATACGGGGCCGGGCGGCTTGCCAAGCGTCTCCGGCCCAAGCGTGTCGAGAAGGGCATCCTCGTCCGGCCGCGCGGCGACGCGGACCTCGGCAAAGCCCGATGCCATCAGGGGTTCGGCCACGGCCTCGGACAGGGCAAGGGCGATGCGTCCGGGGGCCGAAGCGGCATGGCTGCGGGCAAAGGCGGTGGCCGCGCGCGCCGAATGGAACAGGATACCGTCGACAGGGGCGGGGGCGGTGATGTCGGTTTCGACCGTCTCATAGACCGCACGGGGCATGACGCTCACGTCGGGGCCGACGAGCGCGGCAAGGTCGGCCGCCGGTCGGGCCGGGCCGGGCGCCAGAACGGGGCCGGGGGCCGCCTCCCGGATCAGGGCGGCGAGGTCGCGGGCATCGCCGGATGCCGAGTGCACATGCCTGAACCCGACGGCCCGGGCGGCCTCAGCCGTGGCATCACCCACGCAGAACACCGGCAGGGCACGCCCGGGGGTGATCCCGGCCCAGACGGCCACGGTATTGCGGCTGGTGAAGGCCAGCGCCCTATGGGCAGGGATGGGTGTGTCGACCTCCAGAACGCGGACGGCCAGCAGGGGCGCGATCACCGGTTCATGCCCCAGCGCCGCCAGCCGGTCCGCTGTATCGCGGGCGGCGGGCCGGGTGCGGGTGATCCACAGGCGCATGATTCTCTAATTCTCGAACGGCTCGCCGTCGGCGAGGGCGCGGTCCTGGACCGTCTGGCCCAACGCCTCGGCGGCGGCCTCGACATCGGAGGCGACCGGAATGCGGGCCGTCTCGCGCCAGCGGCGGGTGCCGTCGGGGCGCAGACGCTCGGCCACCAGCACCAGATCGTCTCCCTCGCGCCAGGCGTGGGCGCCGACGGCGGTGCGGCACGACCCCTCCAGCGCGCGCATGGCGGCACGCTCGGCCCGGACGGCCAGGGCGGTGGTCGGGTCGTTCAGCGCCGGACCCCACAGATCGAGGCCGGGCGCGCCCGCCTCGCGCGTCTGCAGGGCCAGGGCCCCCTGACCGGGCGCCGGCACGAAATCCTCGACCGGCAGCATGGCGCGAATACGGTCGCCACGGCCCAGCCGGTTGAGGCCCGACGCTGCCAGCAGGATGGCCTCGAACTCGCCGTCGGCCACGCGCTTCAGCCGGCTGTCGACATTGCCGCGCAGCAGTTCGATCCTGAGGTCGGGCCGCAGGGCCAGAAGCTGCGCCTGCCGTCTCAGGCTGGCGGTGCCCACCCTCGCCCCCTCGGGCAGGTCCATGACGCCGTCGAACCGCTCGCTGACGAAGGCATCGCGCGGATCCTCGCGCACCGGAATAGCGGCCAGCGCCAGACCTTCCGGCGGCTCGACCGGCACATCCTTGAGCGAATGGACGGCCAGATCGCAGCGGCCGTCGAACAGGGCGGCCTCGATCTCCTTGGTGAACAGGGCCTTGCCACCGACCTCCAGCAGACGCCGGTCCTGAATCCGGTCCCCGGTGGTGACGATCGGCACCAGCGGCAGACGGGCGTCCATATCGGCTGCATCCACCTCCAGGGCGTCGGCCAGAGCCTGACGGACATGACCGGTCTGGGTCATCGCCAGGGTCGAGCGGCGGGTGCCGATACGAAGGAGGAGCGTCATGGTCGGATCGTCGCCGTTGCGTCGCGGGTTGCGGGCCGCTACCTCGACCCGGTGAACAGGACTGTGGCCACCCCGATGAGCATGGACACCAGAGCCGCGCCCTATAGCACGGGGCCGGAGACGGCAACCGGTCCGCTCACCCTGCTGGGCATCGAGACCAGCTGCGACGAGACGGCGGCCTCGGTCGTGCGTCAGGCCGCAGACGGCACGGTCGAGGTGCTGTCCTCGGTGGTCCACAGCCAGATCGACGATCATGCGGCCTATGGCGGGGTGGTGCCCGAGATCGCCGCGCGCAGCCATGTCGAGACCATCGACGGCATTGTGCGCCGCGCCCTGACCGACGCCGGCTGCGACTGGACCGCGCTGGACGGCGTGGCGGCGACCGCCGGGCCCGGACTGGTGGGCGGGGTCATGGTCGGCCTCAGCTATGCCAAGGGCGTGGCCATGGGGCGGGGTCTGCCGCTGGTGGCGGTCAACCATCTGGAGGGGCATGCGGTCTCGGCCCGGCTGGGCCGGCCGGTGGCCTGGCCCTTCCTGCTGCTGCTGGTCTCGGGCGGACACTGCCAGCTGCTGGAGGTGCGCGGCATCGGCGACATGACCCGGCTGGGCACGACGCTGGATGACGCGGCGGGCGAGGCCTTTGACAAGATCGCCAAGGCCATGGGGCTCGGTTATCCGGGCGGCCCGGCGCTGGAACGGCTGGCCGCGACCGGCACGGATGAGGGGGCCGGGCGGTTCGACCTGCCCCGGTCGCTGCTGGGGCGGCGCGACTGTGACTTTTCCTTCTCGGGACTGAAGACGGCGGCCGCACGCCTGTCGCAGGGGCTGGAGACCGAGGCCGACAAGGCCGATCTGGCCCGCGCGGTGCAGAATGCCATCGCCCGCCAGCTGGCCGAACGGTCGGTGAGGGCGCTGGACCTGTTCCGCGAGCATCACCCGGACCTGGATCGCCCTGTGTTCGTCGTGGCGGGCGGGGTGGCGGCCAATGCCACGGTGCGCGCCTGCCTGACCGAGGCGGCCGGGGCCCGGGGCTTCGATCTTGTGGCGCCGCCGATGGCCTATTGCACCGACAATGCCGCCATGATCGCCCTGGCGGGTGCGGAGCGGCTGCGGCTTGGCCTCACCAGTGACCTTGCTGTGGCGGCCCGCCCCCGCTGGCCGCTGGACGAGGCCCGGGCCTTGAGCAACCCTGCCCATGCGCTGGGCCGCAAGGGCGCCAAGTCATGAGCTGTCAAACCGGAGCAGACCGATGCAAATGAAGACGGCAGGCGTGATCGGCGGCGGAGCCTGGGGCACGGCCCTGGCCCAGGTGATGGCGCGCGCCGGCCTTTCGGTCACGCTGCAGGCGCGCGAGGCCGAGGTCGTCGACAGCATCGCCCGCGACCGGGTCAATGCGGCCTTCCTGCCGGGCATCACCCTGGATCCGGCCATCCGCGCCACGACCGACATGGCCGATCTGGCGGACTGCGACGTGGTGCTGGCCGTCCCCCCGGCCCAGCACCTGCGTGGCACGCTCGAGTCGTTTCGGCCTCATTTCCGCTCCGGCACGCCGGTGATTCTGTGCTCCAAGGGGATCGAGCGCGGCACGCTGAAGCTGATGACCGACGTTCTGCACGAGACCCTGCCCGAGGCCATACCCGCCGTGCTGTCGGGCCCCAGTTTCGCGGGCGAGGTGGCGCGGGGCCTGCCCTCGGCCGTGACCCTGGCCGTCGCCGATGCCGAACTCGGCGAGACCCTGATGGCGCGCCTGTCCCCCCCGGGTTTCCGCCTCTATCTGACCGACGACCTGATCGGGGCCGAGGCCGGCGGCGCGCTCAAGAATGTGTTGGCTATCGCCTGTGGTATCGTTGAGGGGCGCCAGCTGGGCCGCAGCGCCCACGCCGCCCTCATCACCCGGGGCTTTGCCGAGATGACCCGCCTGTGCCTGGCCCTGGGCGGCCGGGCCGAAACCGTCGCCGGCCTGTGCGGTCTGGGCGATCTCGTGCTGACCTGCTCCAGCCCGCAGTCGCGCAATATGAGCCTCGGCATGGCTCTGGGCGAAGGCCAGACGGTCGAGCAGGCGCTTGCGGGCAAGCGGTCCGTGGCCGAGGGCTATCAGAGCGCGCCCGCCGTCCGCGATCTGGGCCTGAAGCTGGGTCTCGACATGCCGATCGCCTATGGGGTGGCCGCCCTGCTGGCCGGAGACGCAACCGTTGATCAGGTGATCGAGAGCCTGCTGTCACGCCCCCTGCGTGCTGAAACCGACGGATGACCGACCAGCCGAAACCGCAAACGCCGGACCTTGAGCGCAAGCGCGTCTGGAAGACCCCGGCGGGCGTGGCCTTGTGCGCGCTGGACGACATCGCCGAGCCCGGCTCGCGCGGCTTTGTGCTGCAGATCGGCGAGGCCTATTTCCACGGCTTTGTGGTGCGCAAGGACGGCCAGGTGGCCGGCTGGGTCGACCGTTGCCCGCATCAGGGCTTTCCCATGGCGATCGAGCTGGACCGCTATCTGACGCCCGACGGGTCGCTGATCCTGTGTGGCTGGCACGGGGCGGTGTTCGAACCGCTGGACGGCGCCTGTGTCGGCGGCCCGTGTGCCGGCGCCCGCCTGACGCCCTGGCCGGTCGAGGCCTCGGGCGGGGTGATCCGGACGGCCTGACGCTTCAGGCGTTTGGCGTTGGCGAGGGTTGTCCGGTGAAACGGCTTCAGCGCATCCTGGCCGGCCGTCTCCATCCCCCGGGTCAACGCAAGGCCGGTTTCGGCAGCCCGCGACCAGAGACCCAGCATCCAGGCGGTCTGGAGCGACACGACGGTCAGGGGGTCGCCCGCCGCCAGGACCGCCCGGGCTGTCCGTGCCGCCTCACTGGCCTCGCGGGAGGCCGCCTCTGACATCTGACCGGCGATCCGCTGGACGTGGCGGTGGGTGGCCGCCGCCGAGGCGGACATGGCCTCCACCTTCTCGCTGGCCATCAGCCGCATTTCGGTGTGATCGGCGTTCAGGGGGTCCGCCAGACCCTCGGCCATCAGGCGCAGGCGGGCGGCGATGACCTCGGGCGCCCGGGCCAGAAGCTCCGGCCCGTGCTGACCGGATTTCGCCCGCCTGCGGCCCGTCATTCCGGCGCGACCTCGGCGGAAAAGGTCGCCACATCCTTGATCAGGGCCGGCACGGCGGCATCGATGATCTGCTGGCCCTTTTCCGGACTGGCCTGGGCCGGGTCCGAGCCGATCCGGCCGTCGGGGAAGCGGGCGCGATAGTCCAGCGCATCGCGGATCGGGCCGACGGGGGCGATCTTCGGCGCATAGTCGGCGGTCTTGATCCGGTCGGGATAGGCGGCCTGGGTCACGGCGATCTCCGACGGGGTGGCGTGCATGCCGTGGCCGGTCGGGAAGATCGAGCTGCACAGGGCGTGAATGCCCGGCAGGTCCCACCAGTTGGTCAGCTTGAGGGCGAAGGGGGCGCGCTCCTCAAGGAAGCTCCATTCGGCATAGATTTCGGCAAAGGTCGCCTCGATGGTCGATACATTGCCGCCGTGCCCGTTCAGGAAATAGATCCGCTCGAAGCCGTGGCGCGTCAGCGAGCTGACCCAGTCCGAAATGGCGGCCATGAAGGTCGAGGGCCGGAACGAGATGGTCCCCGGAAAGGCCAGATGGTGCTGGGCCATGCCGATGTTGAAGGTCGGGGCGATGACCAGGTTCTCGTCCTGCTTTTCCGCTGCGTGGGCGATGATCTCGGGGCACAGCCAGTCGGTGCCGAGCAGGCCGGTGGGGCCATGCTGTTCGTTCGAGCCGATCGGCACGATGACCGTCTTGGTGGTCTTCAGCCGGGCCTCGATCTCGGGCCAGGACGACAGGTGGATCAGCATGGCGAACTCCGGAACTCAAATACTGGACAGGATGATGAACTCGGCCCCCCACGGGCCGGTCCCGCATACGCCGATTGGTCGCAGCCGACAAATGCCGACTTGGCCCGCACGCTCCGGACTGGCAGGAACGGCGCGAGAGGGAGGCGGCACTGGCCCGGACGACCGTGAAAACGAAGACCAGGGCGAAGACCGGCCGGGCGCGGGGCGCACGCGGCTGGCCGCCCGATCCCGCGCGGGTGGAGACCATTTTCGCCCGACTGGCGGCGGTCATGCCCGAGCCCAAGACCGAGCTGAACTTCAGCAGTCCCTACACGCTGGTGGTCGCCGTCGCGCTGTCGGCCCAGGCGACCGACGTCTCGGTCAACAAGGCCACCGACCGGCTGTTCGCCGTCGCCGATACCCCGGAAAAGATGCTGGCGCTGGGGGAGGAAGGCCTGATCCCCTACATCGCCTCGATCGGCCTCTACCGGAACAAGGCCAAGAACGTCATCGCCCTGTCTCGTATGGTGCTGGAGCAGCACGGGGGGGAGGTGCCCCTGACACGCGAGGCGCTTCAGGCCCTGCCGGGCGTGGGCCGCAAGACCGCCAGTGTGGTGCTGAACGAGCTGGAGATCGAACCGGCCATCGCCGTCGACACCCATGTGTTCCGGGTCTCGCACCGGCTGGCGCTGGCCAATGCCAATACCCCCGACAAGGTCGAGGCCCAGCTGCACCAGATCGTGCCTGCGGGATGGCTACCGAAAGCCCACCACTGGCTGATCCTGCACGGTCGCTACACCTGCGTGGCGCGCAAGCCCAAATGCGACGCCTGCGTGATCCGCGACCTGTGCCCCTCGGTCTCGCCCGTCGTCAACGATTGAGGTGGTCGGCGACGGCGGTGACGAAGGCCTGACCCCCGTCCGGTGCATGGTTGAGATAGAAGTCCGGCTCGATCAGTTCGGCCTCCATCAGCAGCCACTGGCCGTCGGGACCGCGCGCCAGGTCGATGCGGGCGTACAGCAGCTCTTCCTCGACCGTGGCCAGCACGCGTTCGGCCAGTTCCAGCGCCACAGGGTCCGGGTCGGGCTCGGGCGCATAGAGGCCCCCGAACTGCTGCTGGATGCGGAACTCGCCGGCACGGGGGCGCTTTCGCACCGCATGGCTGAAGCGGCCGCCAAAGACCAGCAGCGACAGCTCGCCCTCGCTCTCCAGCGCCGCGATGAAGGGCTGGATCAGGGCCGGGCCGTCGGGCGCCTCGCTCAGGGCCTCGCCCCGCGCGAGACGCGTCGTCTGCCAGCCGCCGCCCGAGACGCGCGGTTTGACCACGAGCGCGTCGGTCCCCAGCGCATCGAAGGCGTCCGCCACCTGCTGCGGCGTGATCTGCTCGCTCCAGAGCGTCGGCGGGATCGGCACGCCGGCCTCACCCAGCCGTTTCAGATAGGACTTGTCCGAATTCCAGGCCAGCACTGCAGGCGGGTTCAGCATCCGGAGGCCGGCCGCCTGCCAGGTCGCACAGGCTTTCATCCAGCGGGTGTGGTCGCGGTGATAGCCCCAGGCGACCAGAGGCAGCACGAGGTCGGCCCCTTCCAGACCGTCCGCGGTGTCGACATGGTCGGTCCAGGCCTCGGACCGGGCCGCGAGCCCGCCGGCCGCAAGGGCACGGACCAGTCGGTCGCGCACCTGCGGCCACTGGCCGGCAAAGGAGGGGTCGTCGGGATTGGGGGTCAGGATCACAATGTCGGTCATGGCCGCCTCTTAGCGGAAATTGCCTGTTCGAAAACCCGCCGTCCCTCGCCCCCACTGGCCATAGGCGACCGGGCGGGCTAAGCGGCCCCCATGACCCATTCCGCCCCCTCCCACGACGTCTGCGCCGTCGGCAACGCCATCGTCGATGTGCTGAGCCCCTGCACCCCCCAATTCCTGTCCGACAAGGGTCTGGAACCCGGCTCCATGCGTCTGGTCGACGAGACCGAAAGCGCGGCCCTCTATGAGGCCATGGCCGCGGGGGTCGAGGCCTCGGGCGGATCGGCGGGCAATACGGTGGCCGGCATCGGCAGCCTCGGCGGGCGCGCCGCCTATATCGGCAAGGTGGCCGACGACCAGCTGGGCGGCGTCTTCGCCCATGACATCCGCGCCGCGGGCGTCACCTTCGACACCCCGGCGCTGAAAGACGGCGCGGGCACGGGCCGCTGCCTGATCAATGTTACGCCGGACGGCCAGCGCACCATGTGCACCTTCCTCGGCGCCGCGAACCAGCTGGCCCCGGAGGACGTCGATCTGGCGCAGGTCGCCGACAGTGCCATCGTCTATCTGGAAGGCTATCTGTTCGATCCGGCCCCGGCCCGCGCGGCCTTCGAGACTGCGGCCGAGGCGGCGCACAGGGCCGGGCGCAAGGTCGCCATCACCCTGTCCGACACCTTCGTCGTGGCCCGCTGGCGCGACGAGCTTCTGGCCTTCCTCGACGGTTCGACCGACATCGTCTTCGCCAATGAGGCCGAGGCCTGCGCCCTGTTCGAGACCGACGATGTCGAGGCCGCCACCCGCGCCCTGGCTGAAAAGGTCGAGGTGGTCGCCGTGACCCACGGGCCGAAGGGTTCGGTGCTGGTCCGCGGCGATGAGCGCGCCGACATCGCCGCCGAACCGGTCGCAAGGGTCGTCGATACGACCGGAGCCGGGGACCAGTATGCCGCCGGCGTGCTGTTCGGTCTTGCGCGCGGCCTGCCGCTGGAAACCTGCGGACGCCTCGGCGCCATCGCCGCGGCCGAGGTCATCTCGCACTGGGGTCCGCGCCCCATGACCTCGCTCAGGGGTCTGGCCGAAGCGGCCGGTATCCGGCTTTAGGCTATCCGTTCCAGCGCGGCGACGAAGAAGCCGTCCAGCCCGCCTGTGTCGGCCCACTGACCGGGCAGGATCCGCAGCCAGCCCTCGGGCGTCAGGGCCTCGACCGGGGCCCCGACCACTGCCGGATCGGCGGGCACGGTGCGGAAGGCGGCGTTGCGGCGCAGGAAGGCCGTGATCTGGGTCTCGCCCTCCTCGCGTTCCAGGGAACAGGTGCAATAGACCAGTCGCCCGCCGGGGGCGACGCGGGCGGCCGCAGCATCCAGCAGCCGGTGCTGCACATCGGCCAGATTGCCGATATCGGCGGGCCGGGTGGCGCGCAGGGCCTCGGGATTGCGACGGAAGGTGCCGGTCGCCGAACAGGGCGCATCCAGCAACACCCGGTCAAAGGTCCGCGGATCGTCCCACGCCTCCGCCGGAGTGGCGATGACCTCGGCCGTGAGCCCGGTCCGCTTCAGATTGTCCCGCAGACGATCCAGTCGCTTGTCCGAGCGATCCAGCGCCGTCACGGTCGCACCGGTCGCCGCCAGCTGCAGCGTCTTGCCGCCCGGAGCCGCGCACAGGTCCAGCACCGTGTCGCCGGGGCCTGCGTCCAGCAGGCGGGCGGGCACGGCGGCGGCGGCGTCCTGCACCCACCACAGACCGTCCTCAAATCCCGGCCAGTCGCGCAGGTCGCCCCGGCGGTCTGTCGTCAGGGAGTGGGGGTGGAGGATCCGGGCCTCCAGCGCTCCGGCCAGGGCTCCGGCGTCTGTGCCCGGCTTGAGGCTGAGGTCGGTGGGCGGCTCAAGGCTCGCGGCCCGGGCCATGGCCTGCAGCGCGACCTCGCCGTAAGTCTGTCGCCACCGGGCGGCCAGCCAGTCCGGAAAGTTGGCCACCGGATCGGTCGATCCCGTCCCGTCCCGGTCGATCCCGCGCAGGACGGCATTGATCAGGGCCTTGTAGGGCCGCGTCGCCGCATCGCGCTCGGCCAGCTTGACCGCGCTGGAGACGGCGGCAAAGGCCGGGGTGCCCAGCGTCAGCGTCTGGGCAAGCGCTGTACGCATCAGGGTGCGGACGGCGAGCGGCGGCGACCGCTTCAGCCGCCGGTCGAGGATGGCGTCGATCTCGCCCAGTCGCCTGAGGGCGGCCATGGCCACGGCCCGGGCAAAGGCGCGGTCCTGGGGTTCGAGGCCCGACACCGGCGGCTTTGACAGGGCCTCGTCGAGGCCGTTGCGTCGCTCCAGCGCGGCATTCAGCAGCAGGCCGGCGGCATGGCGGGCCTGGATCCCGGGGTCATCCGTCATCCTAGACCGACACCTGGGTGCCGAGCTCGACCACGCGGCCGGGTGGAATGTGGAAGAAGTCGGTCGGATTGGCGGCGTTGCGCATCAGGAAGATGTACAGCCGGTCCTGCCACATCGGCATCCCCTGGGTGGACGAGGGCACCACCGAGCGGCGTCCGAGGAAGAAGCTGGTCGCCATGATGTCGAACTTCAGCCCCTGTTTCCGGCACAGGCCCAGGGCCTTGGGGACATTCGGCTGTTCCATGAAGCCATAGGACAGCACCAGCCGCTTGAAGTCCGCATTGATGGGCTCGATGGCCGTGCGGTCGGCGTCGCTGACCCGCGGCCGGTCCACCGTGCGCACGGTCAGGATGATGTTCTTCTCGTGCAGCACCTTGTTGTGCTTGAGATTGTGCATCAGGGCGACGGGCGCGACCTCGGGGTCCGAGGTCAGGAAGATGGCCGTACCGGGCGTCCGGTGCGGCGGTCGCGCCGACAGCATCTCGATCAGGTCCGAGAGAGGCAGGCTGTCGCGCCGCGTCTTGGCCGTCAGGATCTGGGTGCCCCGCACCCAGGTCAGCATCAGCAATACCAGACCCGTGCCGAGCGCGAGCGGGAACCACGCCCCTTGCGGGATCTTCAGCAGGTTCGAGGTCATGAAGATCAGGTCGACGGCGGCGAGGGGCAGGATCACCAGCAGGCTCGGTCCCAGCTTCCACTTCCAGAGACGACGAACGATGAACCAGGCCAGCAGGCTGTCGATGAACATCGTTCCGGTGACGGCAATGCCATAGGCGGCGGCGAGTGCGCTCGACGTCTGGAAGGTGACCAGCAGCATCAGGACCCCGACCATCAGCAGCAGATTGATCGACGGCACATAGATCTGCCCCGCGAGATCCTCCGAGGTGTTGAGAATTTTCAGGCGGGGCAGCAATCCGAGGTGGACGGCCTGCTGGGTGACCGAGAAGGCCCCTGTGATGACCGCCTGGCTGGCGATCACCGTGGCGATGGTGGCCATGACCAGAACCGGCCAGTAGGCCATGTCCGGAACCATGGACCAGAAGGGGTTTCCGGCCGCCGTGCGATCGTCCAGCACCAGCGCGCCCTGCCCGAGATAGTTGAGCATCAGGCACGGCAGCACCACCCAGAGCCAGGCCTTGCGGATCGGGGATTTTCCGAAATGGCCCATGTCGGCGTAGAGGGCCTCGGCCCCCGTCACGGCCAGAAAGACACTGCCCAGAATGACAAAGCCGATGAAGCCGTTGTCGATCAGGAAGGTCACCCCGTAGTGGGGTGAGAGGGCCCGGAGGATCGAGACGTCGTCGAAGATGTGATAGAGTCCGAGCCCCGCCAGGACCAGAAACCAGATCAGCGTGAGGGGGCCGAACCAGCGCGCCATGCTGCCGGTCCCGCGCGACTGGATCATGAACAGGGCGATCAGGATGCCGGCCGCGATCGGCAACACGAAGGGGGCGAACATGTCGCCCATGCCGGGCGCATCACGCAGGCCCTCAATGGCTGAAACCACGGAAATCGCCGGAGTGATGATGCCGTCGCCGTAGAAGAGGGCGGCCCCGACGATTCCGAGGACGAACACGACCGCCGAGCGTTTGCCGATCGCATGCTGGGCGAGGGCCATGAGCGCCAGTGTCCCGCCTTCACCCTTGTTGTCGGCCCGGGTCAGGAAGACCACATATTTGACCGTCACCACCAGAATGAGCGCCCAGAAAACCAGCGACACCACTCCGAGCACGGCCAGTTCGGACGCGCCCCCCGAGCGGCTGTGGTGGAGCGCCTCACGCATGGCGTAGAGCGGGCTGGTGCCGATGTCGCCGAACACCACACCAATGGCGCCGATGACGAGGCCCAGCTTGCTCTTGCCGGCCAGCCCGTGTCCGCCGTGGCCCTCGGGCGACCCGGGGGCCGTCGGGGGGGCGTGGGCGCCGGAATGGGCGGCAGCCTCGCCGGGGGCGGAGGCATCGGCCCTGGGGGTATCCCCGTTCATGCCTGGTCTCCGGGAGCCGTGGGAGGACGGTCCCTTCCGTGAAGCCGCGGGGCTTTAGACCCTTTCGACGGATGGTTCAATCGTGACCATAAGGGGGCACGGCGGCGTCCCCGGTTTGTGATTTCTGTAACAAGCGCCTAAATCCGCATTCGGAAACCCGAACCATGTCCGACAGCCAGAGATTCCCCGTCGCGGCCCATGCCCTCGCCTATCTGGCGCACAAGGGTGCCTACGGGCCTGCGCAGGCCGTGCCCAGTGCGGTTCTGGCCGCGTCGGTGCCGACCAATCCGGTGGTCATCCGCCGGGTGACCGGCCTTCTGGCCCGCGCCGGCCTGATCGAGACCCGCTCGGGGGCCAGCGGCGGGGCCTGGCTGCTGCGGCAGCCCGAGAGCATCCGTCTGGACGAGGTTCTGAAGGCCGTGCACGGCTGTGCCCATCTGGGTTCTCCCCCCGCGGGAGCCCGGGGCTGCCCTGTCGGCGAACATATTCCGCGTCAGGTCGCCCGCGCCCTTGTGGCCGCCGACCGGGCGGCGGGCGAGGCCCTGTCCCGGATCACCATCGCCGACCTGCTGGCGGATGATCCGCCGTCGCTGGCCGGGTTCGCCCTGCCGGGCGCCGCCGGCAAATGAGTCGCAGGCGGGTTCTGGTCACGGGCGCGTCGGCCGGTATCGGCCGGGCGCTGGCCACCGTCTGTGCCGCCGGGGGCTGGGACCTGATCCTGACCGCCCGCCGCAAGGCCCCGCTGGAGGCTCTCGCCGCAGAGCTCAGGGCCGCGCACGGCTGTGACGCCCGGGTGATCCTCGCCGATCTGGGCGAAGAGGGCGCGGTCGACCGGCTGGTGGCCGAGGTCGCCGCTCGCGGGCTCGCGGTCGACGGCCTGATCAACAATGCCGGCTTCAGCCGCACCGAGGGCTTTCTGAACACAGCGCCCGCCGATCAGCAGGCCATGATCCGCGTCATGCTGACGGCCCCGGTCCAGCTCAGCCGGGCGCTGGTGCCGGGCATGGTCGAGCGCGGCTTTGGTCGGGTGCTGAATGTCGCCTCCCTTGCCGGACGGATGCCGGCTACCGGCGGAGACACCCTCTACGGGCCGATCAAGAGCTTCCTGATCAAGGCGTCACAGGGCCTGTGGCTGGAGATGCGCGGCACGGGCGTGCACGTCACCGCCCTGTGCCCCGGCTATACCCTGACCGAGTTTCACGATGTGAACGGCACCCGCGAGGAGGTCTCAACCGCCTATCCTGCGTGGATGTGGCAGACGGCCGACCATGTGGCCCGGGTCGGCTGGCGCGCCTGCGAGGCCAACCGGCCGCAGGTCACGCCGGGCGTCATGAACAATCTCATGGCCGGTCTGGCCAAACACCTGCCCGAGGGCATGGCGCTGGCGATGGTCGGCAACCACGCGAAGCGGCTGAAGCGACTCTAGTGGCCGCCCGAGGGGTAGGGCGCGGTGACATCGCCCGAGAACATGCCCGGGATGGCTTCGCCCAGTCCCGCGAGGATGAACTGGATGGCGAGCGCGCACAGGATCAGGCCCAGCACCCGCACGACAATGGCCATCCCGACCTCGCCCAGCAGGCGGCTGATGGGACCCGTCATGGCGAAACAGACGAAGGTGGCGACGCCGGCCCCCACGATGGCGACCAGGCCCGCGACCTGACCGGCGGCCCCGATCCTTGTCGCCTCACCCGCCTGGATAATGATGGTGGAGATGGCGCCCGGGCCGATCAGCAGCGGCATGGCGAACGGCACGATCAGCCGCTGGAAGCGGCGACGGGCATAGCCCCGCACATCGGCCAGATCCGACTGGGCATCGGCATCGGCGAACAGTTTGAGGAAGTCCTCGCGGGCCATGTCCAGACCCAGCAACAGCAGCAGGATGCCGCCCGCGATGCGGAAGGCCGCCAGCGAAATGCCGAAGAACTCCAGCAGCGCCAGACCGGTGAAGAAGAAGAAGACCAGAAAGGCGACGATGAACAGGCAGATCAGCGCCGATACCGACATCCTCTGGCTGAGCGTCGCCCCCGCCGTGGCCGCCGCGAAAATCGGGATATTCCCGATCGGATCGACCAGGGCGAACAGGGCCACGAACAGGTTGACGCCAAGATCGACCGCGCCCATGGCTGAAAGTCCCCTGTAGAAATCCGTCCGGTAAGGTGCGACGCGCCCCGGCGCACCGCTGTTCTCCCCATAGCCGCTTGCAAGGAGCCCGTCGATGACCTCTCCCGTTCTGGCCGATCCGCGTCTGATTGTCGGGCTGGACCTGCCGTCGGTCGAGGCGGCCGAGGCGCTGGTGGACCGGATCGCCGACGGGGTGCTGGCCTACAAGGTCGGGCTGACCCTGTTGGCCCGGCCGGGCGGGGTCGCCCTTGCCCACAAGCTGCGGGCGCGGGGCAAGTCGGTCTTCCAGGACTGGAAGCTGCACGACATCGGCGCCCAGGTGGAGGGCGCCGCCCGCGCCGTGGCGGACGGTGGCTGTGACCTTCTCACCGTCCACGCCGAGCCGCAGGTGATGGCGGCGGCCATCCGGGGCCGTGACGCCGCGGGGACCGGGACAAAACTTCTGGGCGTGACGGTGATGACCAGCCTGTCCGACTCCGACCTGGTCGAGATCGGCTATGGCCAGTCGGCCCCGGACCTGGTCGAACGCCGTGTGCGTCAGGCGCTGGATCTGGGCATGGACGGCGTGGTGTCCAGTCCGCTGGAAGCGGCCCGCGTGCGTGCGCTGGCCGACGCTGCGGGTCGCCCGGATTTTCTGATCGTCACCCCGGGGGTGCGACCCGCCGGGGCGGAGCAGGGCGATCAGCAGCGGGTGGCGACTCCGGCGGCGGCGCTGAAAGCCGGAGCCACCCATCTGGTCGTGGCCCGACCGGTCGTCGCCGCGGACAGTCCTGTCATGGCCGCGGCCCGGATTGCCGCCGAAATGCTCGCGGTCTAGCGGTCGTACAGATAGACGTCGGCGCAGTCGCAGCCGCGGCGGCGCACCTCGCGGTATTCATAGCGATCGGACCGCCGGGATCGAACGGCGCGCGGCCGGTCATCCTGATAGCCGTACTCGTCGCGATAGCCCTGATAGGCGCTGTAGCCGTAGCGCCCGCCCCGGTCATGACCGTATCCCCGCCCGTAGGCATCGTGGCGCTGGCGATAACGGTAGGAAAAGCCGTCATGCGGGCGCGGCGGCTGGTAATGGCGATCGCCGTAACCGCCGTATCCGTCCCGGCCCGTGGCGGCGGCCCCGGTGGCCGCATAGACCCGCGTCTCGCCTTCATAGACGGCCCCGGCGGCGCCGGTGCGCGGATAGCTGTAGCCATAGTCATAGGGCGAGGGCTGGCCCCAGGTGACCACCACCCGGCTGTCGGCCCGTCCCCACGCCTGTCCGTAACTTCCATGGGGCGCATAGGCCGGTGCCGGCGGATGATAGGACCCGCGATACTGGGCGGCGGCGGGCGTGGCGGTCGCCAGCGCCAGGGCGGCAAGGCCGGCGCCCCATGCCAGGGTGCCGGGCGTCAGGGTGAGAAGGGAGCGGGGAGTCGACATCGCCTTTTCCTCGAAATCGCCGGAGCGGCGGGAACGGAAGAAAAGGTTAACGCCATGCGGGCCGGATCGTTCGTCTTTCCCCCGACAGGCGACGGATTCGTCCGGAACCTGACCTAGAAGTCGACCGCCAGTCCCTTGCGCTCCCAGTCGCCATAGCGGGTCGGCTCGGGTCCGCGCGGCCCGCCGACTTCCTCGCCGGAGGCCTCCGCCGCCCCGGTGGCCAGTCTCCGGGCCGCGGCCTCCTCGAGGGCGCGCCGTTCGACCGCCGTCAGGGGGCGGTCCGGTGTCGCACCCGGCAGGTCGGCGTTGTAGATCGGGGAGTCCGTCAGGGGGGTGGGCGCTTCGGTCACAGGCAGGTCCTCTTGAGGCCGGGCGGGCCCCGGGACACATAGGAGGTCGGCAATCCTGTGGCCAGTGCGCCCGGATTGCCCGCCCACAACCCGAGTTTCCGCCGGCCATGAACCACGTCAAGACCTTTATCCTGCTGGCTGCCCTGACGGCCCTGTTCGTCGGGATCGGCTATCTGATCGGCGGCGTCGCCGGCATGGCCATTGCCCTCGCGCTGGCGGCCGCGCTCAACCTCGTCAGCTACTGGAATGCCGACAAGATCGTCATGCGCATGTACCGGGCCCAGCCGGTCGACGAGACCCACCCCAATGCCGTGGTGCGCGCCTATGTCTCCGACGTCCTCGAGATGGCCGCGCGGGCGGGCCTGCCCCGGCCGGTCGTGGCGATCATTCCGAACGATCAGCCGAACGCCTTTGCCACGGGTCGCAACCCCGAGCACGCCGCCGTCTGCGCCACCTCGGGCCTGCTCGACCTGCTGACGCGCGACGAGGTGCGCGGCGTGATGGCCCACGAGCTGGCCCATGTGAAGAACCGCGACACCCTGGTGATGACGGTCACCGCGACGGTCGCCGGCGCCATTTCGGCGCTGGCCAATTTCGCCCTGTTCTTCGGTGGCGACCGCGAGCGGACCGGGGGGCTGATCGGCACCCTCGCCCTGATGCTGCTGGCCCCCCTGGCTGCCGGCCTGGTGCAGATGGCCATCAGCCGCACCCGCGAGTATCAGGCCGACCGCATCGGCGCCGAGATCGCCGGTGACCCGCACGCCCTGGCCTCGGCGCTCGAAAAGATCGAGGCCTATGCCCGGCGCATTCACAATCCGGTCGCCGAGCGCAATCCCGCCTCGGGCCAGCTGTTCATCATCAATCCGCTGGCGGGCAAGGGCGCCGACAGCCTGTTCTCGACCCACCCGGCGACCGGCAATCGCATCAAGGCCCTGATGGCGCTGGGGGTCAGCATGGGCGCCACGCCGCCTCCGCCGCGGCCTGTCGTCGCCACGGCCCCCGGCACCACCGTGCCGGCCACCCCGGCGGCGCCGCGCGGCCCCTGGGGCTAGGCCCGCCGATGCACGGCAGGGCTTGCGCTGGCGGGCGTCAGGTTCTTTAAGCGCGGCCATCGTTCCGTGCGCCTCCCCGCGCCCCGCCCCCGAGGTTCCCCGCCATGTCTGACTTCAAGCCCAAAAAGGTCGTCCTTGCCTATTCCGGTGGGCTCGACACCTCCATCATCCTGAAGTGGCTCGAGACGGAGTATGGCGCCGAGGTGGTGACCTTCACCGCCGACCTCGGCCAGGGCGAGGAGCTGGAGCCCGCGCGCGAGAAGGCCCTGCGCATGGGCATCAAGCCGGAGAACATCTTCATCGACGACCTGCGCGAGGAATTCGTCCGGGACTTCGTCTTCCCGATGTTCCGCGCCAACGCCCTCTATGAAGGCCAGTATCTGCTGGGTACCTCCATCGCCCGGCCCCTGATCGCCAAGCGCCAGATCGAGATCGCCCGCATGGTCGGCGCCGACGCCGTCTGTCACGGCGCCACCGGCAAGGGCAATGACCAGGTCCGCTTCGAGCTGGGCTATTATGCGCTCGAGCCCGATATCCGCGTCATCGCCCCCTGGCGCGAGTGGGACTTCAAGTCCCGCGAGGCCCTGCTGGACTTTGCCGAAAAGCATCAGATCCCGATCGCCAAGGACAAGCGCGGCGAGGCGCCCTTCTCGGTCGATGCCAATCTTCTGCACAGCTCGTCCGAGGGCAAGGTGCTGGAAGACCCGGCCGTCGAAGCCCCCGAATTCGTCTATCAGCGCACCATTGCGCCCGAGGACGCGCCGGATCAGGCCACCGTCATCACCATCGGCTTCGAACGCGGCGATGCGGTCTCGATCGATGGCGAGGCCCTGTCGCCCGCCACCCTGCTGGCCCGGCTGAACGATCTGGGCCGCGACAACGGCATCGGCCGGCTGGATCTGGTCGAGGGCCGCTTCGTCGGCATGAAGTCGCGCGGCATCTATGAGACGCCGGGCGGCACCATCCTGCTGGCCGCCCACCGCGGCATGGAGTCGATCACGCTTGATCGCGGTGCCATGCATCTGAAGGACGAGCTGGCGGTCCGCTATGCCCAGATGATCTACAACGGCTTCTGGTTCGCCCCCGAGCGCGAGATGCTGCAGGCCGCCATCGACAAGAGCCAGGAACAGGTCACCGGGACGGTTCGCGTGAAGCTCTACAAGGGCAATGCCACGGTCATCGGCCGCGAGAGCCCCTTCAGCCTGTACGATCAGGATCTGGTCACCTTCGAGGAGGGTGTCCAGGCCTATGATCACCGTGACGCGGCCGGCTTCATCAAGCTGAACGCCCTGCGTCTGCGGGTGCTGGAGCGCCGGAATCGCCGGACGGGCGGGGCCTGAGGACACCGCCGGGCGGGACGGAGGCAGCCTTACCGCGATTTCACTTGAAGGACGGGCGTGATGGGTAAAGGCTTGGGGTAATCCTTATCCCCAAGCCCAAAGGCTCTTCCCATGCGTCGTCTGATCCTGTCCGCCGTTGCCGCCTCTGCCCTCGGCCTGTCGGCCCTCGCCGTGCCGGCCGTGGCCGCGCCGGTTGCGGCTGTCGTGGCCCAGGACCCCATCACCGAGGCCGAGCTGGAGGCGCGCGCCGCGGCCTTTGAGGTCACGCTTGAGGCCCTGGTCGCCGAGGTCGAGGCCATTCGCGCCGATACCAGTCTGACCGAGGCGGACCGTCAGGCCCGCATGCAGGCCGCCATCGACCGCAAGAAGCCGGAGATCGATGGCTTTGTCGCCCTGCTGGGCAGCTTCGTCCGCCAGCAGACGCTGGAAGAGGGCGGCACCGCCGAAGAGGCCGAGGTGGCCGTCGCCATGATCGAGGGCATGTTCTCGGACATGCTGATCCAGGGCCTGCTGTCGGGTGAGCTGGCCGCTGAAATGGCTGGCAGCGGCGAATAGGCCGCCGCCCCGCCCGGAGGAGAACTGTCCATGATCCGCGCCCTGTCCCTTGCCGCCGCCCTCGCGCTTCTGCCGGTGTCGACGGCCCTCGCCCAGTCGCCCGAACCGGGATCGGCCGAGGCCGCCCTCGACGCGGCAGCCGAGGCCTTTGAAGGCCGGATGGATGAATTTGCCGAACGGGCCGAGGCGATTGCCGATGACGAGACCCTGACCGAGGCGCAGAAGGAGGCGGCGGTCATGGTCCTGTGGGCCGAGTACCAGCCGGACGTCTTCGCCTTTACCCAGGCGGTGTCCTTCTCCATCCCGTCCATCGTCGCCGAGGCCCTCGCCGAGGTCGACGTCGAGGCTGTGGTGGCCGAGGCGCTGGCCGAGGCTGACCTGGCCGGCAGTATGGGCATCGCCGAGGCCGTCGCGGTCGGTCAGGGGATGATGACCAATGGTGCCTGGGCCAGCGATGACCCGGAACATCAGGCCACCTATGGCCTCATGGCCGACTATGCCCTGGGGGTGGCCCTCGACGAGGCCGAGGTCGAGGCGGATCCCGAGGACTGAGGCGTCCGACCCTCGTATTGCCCCCCTTCTCCTCCGAGGGGAGAAGGACCGCTGAGGCGGCGCCCTCAGCTATGAAACCAGCCCGGAAATTCCCCAACCCTTTCAACGCCCCGGTCGTTTCTCGCACCGTTCGGCACGACCGGGTCGAGGCGCGTGCCACACTCCTCCCGTCCCGTCGCACGGAGGGCTCGTAAGGCCTGCGACCTTGTGAGCGGCGGGAGCGATGGAGCGGGATCGGACCTCGGGGTCCGAACACCCTCGATCACCGCCTCCGGGTGTGTGACGGGGGCAAGGGCTGAGGGGGATACTCAGTCGCTCCGGGAGATGTCGCAGGACACCCCCGCCCGTCGGAGGCGCTGCGGTAAGGCCCGAATACGGCCACCCGACGCAAGCTTCCGGAAAACCACCGCGCGGAGCGTCAGCCTTCGTCGAAACGGTAAACTCTAACTCATCCGGGCGAAGGCCCGGCGCTCCGCCTGCCCTCCACCCTCTGCCCCATGGGCGAGAGGCGGACAGCCATGCCCTTCTCCCCACCGGGGGAGAAGGTGTCAGGCGGAGCCTGACGGATGAGGGGGACGCTCGATCCGCAACACAACCCGGGAGCCCTGACCTCAACGGCCCCCTCATCCGAGCCGCTCTGCGGCCCACCCGTCGGGCGTCGCCCTCCACCCCCGAGGGGAGAAGGCACCATTCAGACCATTCAGACCATTCAGACTATTCAGACGGTGTTTTCTCGCCGGATCGCCGCCCATGATCTAGACCGGCCCCATGACCCCACCGCCCGCCTTCCAGCCTGACCCCAGCGGTCCCGTCGTCGTCATCGGCGCCGGCCCGGCCGGGCTGATGGCGGCCGAGCGGCTGTCGGGCGCAGGTCTGACGGTCGCGGTGCATGAGCGTATGCCTTCGCCGGCGCGCAAATTCCTGATGGCCGGACGGGGCGGCCTCAACCTGACCCATAGCGAGCCGCTGGACCGGTTCCCCGCGCGCTACGGCGAGGCTGCGCCCGCCGTCATGGACTGGCTGGGCCGGTTCGGGCCGCAGGATCTGCGCGACTGGGCCGACGGCCTGGGGGCTGACACCTTCATCGGCTCGAGCGGCCGGGTCTTCCCCCGGGCCATGAAGGCCTCCCCGCTGCTGCGGGCCTGGCTCCAGCGTCTGCGGGACCAGGGCGTGACCCTGAACACCGGGTCGCGCTGGATCGGGTTCGAGCGCGGTGCGCCGCTGTTCGATCAGGCCGGAGGGCGCCGCCGCCTCCCGGCCCGGGCGGTGGTGATCGCGACCGGCGGGGCCAGCTGGCCGCGACTGGGCTCCGACGGGCAGGGGCGGGATGTTCTGACCGGCCTTGGCGTGCCGGGACCGGCCTTCCGGCCCGCCAACGTCGGCCTGTGTGTGGACTGGTCGCCGGAGTTTGTGGCCACCCATGCCGGCCAGCCCCTCAAGGCGGTGGCCCTGACGGTCGGACGGCATCGGGTTCGGGGCGAGGCCATGGTGACCCGCTATGGGCTGGAGGGCGGGGCCGTCTATGCCCTCGGCCCCGCGCTGCACCCGGCTCTGGAGAGCGCAGGCGGGGCGCGGCTCTACATCGACCTGCGCCCCTCAGAAACAGCCGAGGCGATTGCAGCGCGACTGGCCAGGACGCCGGCCAGCCAGTCACGGGCCAACCGCCTGCGCCGGGCCGCACGCCTCCGGCCGGTCGAGGCAGCCCTGCTGCGTCAGGCCCCGCCCCTCCCCGCCGGAGCTGATGACCGGGCGCTGGCCGAGCGGGTCAAGGGGGTGCCGCTCGGCGTCACTGGCCTTCAGGGTCTGGAGCGGGCCATCTCCAGCGCGGGCGGTATCGACCGGGCGGCCCTGACGACGGGCCTTATGGTCGCGGACCACCCCGGGCTGTTCGCTGCGGGCGAACTGCTGGACTGGGAGGCGCCGACCGGCGGCTATCTGTTGCAGGCCGTCATGGCCTCGGGCGTGGTCGCCGCAGATGGCGTGCTGGACTGGATCGCTGCGGCCGCGCCCGCTAGGGAGGCACCATGACCGACGCGCCCGACATTCACGGCCACTGCCCCGACCGCTTCGGTCCGGTCAGGGACACCTTCGCCCGCAACTTCACCGACGGCCCCGAAGGGCTGGACGAGATCGGAGCGCGTTTCACCGTCTGCCGGGCGGGCGAGGTGGTGCTGGACCTGTGGGGCGGACAGGCCGACAGTCTCAATGACCGGCCGTTCGGCCCGGATACCCTCGCCCCGGTGTTCTCGACGGGCAAGGCGGTCATGGCGCTGATGATCGCCTGGGCGGTCGAGCGCGGCCTGCTGGATTATGAGGCCCCGGTCTCGGACGTCTGGCCCGAGTTTGGTCAGGCCGGCAAGGCGGATATCACGCTGGCCCGGCTGATGAGCCATCAGGCGGGCCTCTCGGGCCCGGCTCCGGCCATCGATCCCACGCTTTGGTTCGAGCCGGACAAGGTGCTGGAGGTCCTGTGCCGCCAGGCCCCGCTTTGGGAGCCGGGCACGGGTTCGGGCTATCACCCCATCACCATCGGCTATCTGGCGGGTGAGGTGTTCCGCCGCGCGGACGGCCGGACCATGGGCGAGGCGCTCAAGGTCGACTTTGCCGATCCGGCCGGCCTCGATCTATGGCTGGGCCTGCCCGAGGCCGAGCACGGCCGGGTCGCCCGCATGAAGAAGCCGAAGGCCGCCCCCGATCTGGGGCCGATCGACGCGATCAAGACCGCCGCCTTCCTCGACAAGGGCTCGGCCCCTGCCGGACGAGGCTCGGCCGAATGGCGCCGGATGGAAATCCCCTCGGCCAATATGCACGCCACCGCCGAAGCCCTGGCCCGCATGCTGACCCTGGCCCTGCCGGAAGGGGTGGGCGGACGGACCCTGTCGGGGGCAACGCGGAGCGCCCTGATGCAGGAACGGGTCTCCGGGCCGGACCGGGTGTTGCCGTTCGACCTGTCGTGGGCCGCCGGGATGATGCTCAACCGGGGTGAGGGGGCTGTGTTCGGACCGAATCCCGGGACGGTGGGCCACTGCGGTTGGGGCGGATCCTGCGCCTTTGCCGATCCGGCCACCGGAATCACGGCCGCCTATGTCATGACCCGCCAGTCCCCGCACCTGATCGGTGACCCTCGTCCGATGAGGCTGATCGAGGCGCTCTACGCCGCCCTCTAGGAGGCCTGCTGTCCCGGGGCCTCCGGCATGGCCAGCGGATCGGCCGGCGCTGCCGGCTCGGCGTCCGGTCGGGGCGCCGGCGACAGGTCCTGCACCGGCGAGACATAGTCCGCCATGGCATCGAACTCCTCGAGGAAGACCGCGCGCATGGCGTCGGTTTCCATCAGCACCTCGTGCTTCGACCCGGGGACCTCGACATAGCGCCCGCGCCCCAGCCGCTTCGAGGCCCAGCGCGCGGTCTGCTTCCAGACCCGGTCGTCGTCGCCCGGCTGGACGATCGCCACGGGGATCTTGACGCTCTTCAGGGCCTTGGGCTTGAGCACGCGCTCGCCGAGGTCAATGGCAAAGCCCAGCCACCCCCAGGTCGGCCCCCCGACCGCGAGGTGCGGGCAGGCGTACAGCTGCTGGCGCCACAGCTCGTAGCGGGTCTCGTCCGAGGTCAGGGCATCCTTCTCGAAGGTGTGCTCGAAGGGGTCATCCGGATCGTCCAGCACATAGTCGCCGGCCTTGCCGTGGCGCAGGTTCCAGCGCACCGCCAGTTTGACGGACCACATGGAGCGCTTGCCGGTCTTGATCTTGAGCATGGGCGCGCTCAGCACCGCGCCGGAGATGCGGCTCTCGCCCGCCTCGAGGCTCATCAGGTTCAGGGCACCGCCCATGGAATGGCCGACCATGATCCACGGCTTGGGCGCTCGCGCCTCGAAGGCGTCGAGCAGGCGGGCATAGTCGTCCAGAAACTCCTCGACGGCCCGGGCATGGCCTTTCAGCCGGTCGGGTAGCAGCCGCGCCGACAGGCCCTGACCGCGCCAGTCATGGGCGAGAACACAAAAGCCGCGGGCCAGGAGGTTGCCGATGACCTCGAAATACTTCTCGATCGGCTCGGTCCGGCCGGGGCTGAGGATGACCGTGCCCCGCGGCTTTTCGGCCACCAGGCTGGAGGGCGTCCAATAGGCCGCGCGCAGGCGCAGGCCACCGGCGCCGCGGAACCACTCTCCCTCGCCGTGAGGGGGCGAGGACGCTCCGGGCACGCCCATCAGCGGAGCGTTGGCGGCATAGGCGGCGACTCGGTTCACTCGGGCTTCCTGAATTTGAGCGTCATGCGATCGCTTTCGCCGATCTCATCATACTCGGTGCGGTCAAAGTCGGGGTTCGGCGGTTGCCCCTGGGGTGCGGTCAGTCTCATCGGCGGCAGGGTGTCGACCCCGAACGGATGATCCCGATCATCCCTTTCATTCGCGTTGATTTCCGAGGCCGCCACGAAGATGAAGCCGGCCTCGGCCGCCAGTTGCCGCACATAGGCCTCCTGGACATAGCCGCTGGCGGCGATGGGATCCTGGTCCTTCTCGGGAGACAGGCGGTGCTGCTCGATCCCGAGGGTCGCGCCGGGCCTGAGGACCGTGAAGGCATCGGCGAAGGCCTTCTCGGCTATGCCGGCCGCCATCCAGTAGTGCAGCCGGCTCATGAACAGGACCAGATCCGCAGAGTTGGCCTCCCCTACCGGGCCGCTGGTCGGGCCGAAGTCGCTGTACTCAATCTGTCCATACAGCCGCGGATTGGACCCGAACCGCTGTTCATAGGCGGTCACCAGGGCCGCCTGCGCCGGATCATTGCCCAGACCTGCCTGGAAGTTCGCGGCGATATACTTCCCGCCATTGCGGGCCAGATAAGGGGCAAGAATCTCGGTGTACCAGCCGCTGCCGGGCCAGAAGTCGACGACCGTCATCTTCGGCTGCAGGTCAAAGAAGCGCAGCGTCTCGAACGGATGCCGCCATTCGTCGCGGGCCCGCTCCTCGCCGCGCCAGTCTCCGGCAATCGCCCAGGCAAGGCTGCCCTCCGGCGGCCCTTCGGGTGCCGGGGGCGCATCGGGTGCGGGATCGGCCGCCGTCTTCCGGTTGTCGCACGCCGCGAGCAGCCCGACCGACCCCGCACCCAGGATCAGCCCCCGGCGCGACGGTCCGCGCAGGCTGGCCAGCGGCAGCCGGGAGGGGCGGGAGGTCGGATCGGACATGTCGCGTTCCTCGGACACTTTCGCGGATCGGTCACGGGTGGGCGACGCCGGGCAGGCCGACGGCCAGACCGGCTTAGCCAGCTTCGCAGGCAGGGTCAAAGCCGCGGTTGGCGATCACTCCGGCTTGCGAAAGCGCAGGGTCATCCGGTCACTTTCGCCGATGGCGTCATAGGCGGCGCGCTCGGCCTCGGTCAGGGTCCGTCCCCCTCCCTCGCTGCGGCGCACAGGCGGCAGGGTCCAGACGCCGAAGGGATGGTCCCGGTCATCCGCCAGGTTGGCGTTGAGCTCGCTGGAGGCCTCCAGTTCGAACCCGGCCCTGAGGGCCGCCGCGATCACATAGGACTCCGGCACATAGCCCGTCCCGGCCGTCTGATCGACGTCGCTGCCCTCCGGAGCCCGATGCTGCTCCACGGCGAGGATCCCGCCCGGTTTCAGGCCCGCAAAGAACAGGGCCATGAAGTCGTCGGTCCGTCCGGCCCGGTGCCAGTTGTGGAAGGCCCGGGCCACGAGGATGAAATCAGCCGAGCCATCGGCCACGCCGAGGCCGTCCTGGATGCGATTGACCGGCACATAGGTTCCGCCGGTGGCAGCCGCATAGGGCTGGAGAATCTGGGTCCACCAGCCATTGGCGCCCGGCTGGATCTCGACCACGGTCATCCCCGGTCGCAGGCCCCAGAAGGTCAGGCTTTCATAGGGGTGGCGATAGGCATCGCGGGCCCGGTCGGCTCCGGAGCGACTGTCCGAGACGATCGCGGCCTTGAGGACCTCGTCCTCCTGGACGACCGGCCGGGTCAGGGCCGGGTCCTGGTCTGCGCGGGACGTCTGCGCCAGGGCGGGGCTGGTGAGGGCAAGGCCGGTCGCGGCGGCCATGAGAAGAAGCGGGCGAAGGGCTCGGGTCATGGATCGTATCCGGTCATTCTGGAAAGGGGTCGACAGCCTTAAGCGGCTGGGCGGGGAGGGCAAGCCGCATGGCGGGGCCAGGAAGGACAAATCGTCGCGCCGATAGTCCGGGCCGGGAGGTCGACCCTCTTGACGTCCGTCGCGGCCACCCCAAATCCCTGTGCGGGAGCGCCGATGTCGGGCTCCCGGGACGAGCGACGCCGCAGAGCGGGTCGTGTCGCCCATAACCCCGCCGTCCGGGCAAATCGCCGGGCGGTTCAACCTTGCTGATCCCAGGAGGATGATATGCGTACCCTTGACCTGACCCCCCTCTACCGTTCCGCCGTCGGCTTTGACCGTCTGGCCGGGATGCTGGAAAGCGCCGCGCGCACCAGCGAGGCGGGTTGGCCCCCCTACAATATCGAGACGACCGGTGAGAACGCCTACCGGATCGAGCTGGCCGTCGCCGGCTTTACGCCGGAAGAGCTGACCATGGAGGTCAAGGAGAACCTCCTGACCGTCACCGGCAAGAAGGCCGGCAACGGCGAGGACCGGACCTATCTGCATCGGGGCCTGGCCGAGCGCGACTTCGAGCGGCGCTTCCAGCTGGCCGACTATGTGGTGGTGACCGAGGCCCGACTGGTGAACGGCCTGCTGACCGTCGATCTGAAGCGCGAGCTGCCCGAGGCGCTGAAGCCTCGCCGGATCCCGATCGTGACCGGTCCCTCGGCCATTGAGGGCAGGGCCCAGCAGAAGATCGAGAAGAAGGCCGCCTGACCCGGCCGGTCTTCCTGTAAGTCCCCAATCGACTTCCGGCCCGGGTGGTTCGCCATCCGGGCCGTTCTCATGGCCTTCAGGTGCGACGTCTGAGGGTGATATACCAGGCGCCGTCGCCGCCATGCCGTCGATGCGCGGGGGCATAGGCCGCGACGACGGGGCGCAGGGCATGGTTCCGGAGCCACTCGGGGAGCGAGGCACGTATCACGCCCTCACCGCCACCCGCGCGGCGGCCGTGCCCAGTGATCACGAGCACGGCCCGCAGGCCCCGCCGGTGGGCGTCCAGCAGAAAACCGGTCAGGACGTCCTCGGCCTCGAACCGGCCATGGCCGTGCAGGTCCAGACGCGCCTCGATCGGGTCGCGCTCGCGGGCCAGGCGCCGGTGCCGGCGGACGTCGAGATCCGAAGGGGCAGCCTGCGGTCGTGCGGAAGGGGCAGGCGCGCGCGCCGGAGATGCAGCGGATGCCGCGCGCGGCCGCCGGCCGGGGGCCGTGTCGACGGGCGGCATGGCCTCAAGCGGAGTCCGGCGCGGCGCCAGCGGGGTCACGGTCGAGGTTACCCGCCGCCAGAGGGGGGCGCCGTCCTCGGCCGCAGGATCAGATTTGCGGGTCATCGGCCGGGTCGTCTCCGGCCCCCGCAGGGCCGTGATCGCGCGACAGCAGGTCTCCCGGCTGGCAGTTGAGCTCCCGGCACAGGGCGTCGAGGGTCGAAAACCTTACCGCACGGGCCTTGCCGGTCTTGAGAATGGACAGATTGGGCACGGTCACGCCGACTCGGTCGCTGAGCTCGGTCAGGGACATGCGCCGCTCCTGCAGCAATCGATCAAGTTGGACACGGATGGCCATGGAGATATCCCAGTCAATGCGGCTCAGATCGTCAGTTCGGATTCGCGCCTGAGCCGCGCGCCTTCGCGGAATACCTCAGCGAGAACGAACACGACCAGCACCGAAAAGGCCGGCGTGACGAGATTGAAGAGACTGGGCGGGTCCATAACCCCGCGGACCAGCCGCGAAACCAGCGACTGGCCCAGCCAAACACCCCCTGTCACGATCGCGAGGATATAGCCGACCTGCTTCAGCCGGCTGACATTGTCGGGGTGGAAGGGGTCGCCCAGCGTCAGGGTGCGGAAGATACGGCGCAGGTGTCGGAGGATGAGGGCAAAGCCCCCGAAATAGCCGATGAAGGCGCCGATGCCGAACAGGGCATGGGCGCGGGGGAGCGGGATACGGGTCCCGCCGCTGTCGGATGTCACGGTGAGGCCGACCTGATCCATCGGGATGACCGCCACCACGGCGAAGGCGAGGCAGGTCAGCAGGGTCAGGAAAATCAGAAGGCCGTAGCTGATGTCCAGTGCCGTCTTGAGCAGGCTGGATACAGAGCCCGGGCCGAGGGCCCGGAGGCCCGGGAGGCCGATCCTCAGGCGCGAGCCGAGGCGGGGGGGGAGACGAAACGAGGGTGCGCGCATTCGAAGCTCACCGGCCGGATCGTCCGGGATGCGATCGAGGGGCGATCGCCGCGCGGGTGCCGGCCGTTCAGGCCCGCGCGGGGGTTACAATCGCGGTGTTTGTCTGCAGCGTCAAAGTCGGAAACTTCAAGGCCGGGCCGGATCAGAAGGACTGGACGAGGAAGGCGACCAGGGCGGTCGGGATCGCGGCCAGCAGGGTGACGTTCAGGATGATATGACCGATACGGTCGACCCAGGTGGTGAGAGGCATGGCGTTCATCTGTATTCTCCATCTTGCCCTGAGAGGGCGGTTATTGCGCCGTTTGTGGCGATGTTGGCAATGTGGTTGCGCTGTTGTCGTTTGGCAAGAACGATGCAACCCCTCGTTCTTGAGATAATAGATAGCCCTGCCTCTTCGAAAAATCACGTTACATATCGTTTAACGATGTTAAACTTTGGCAATCCAGAGCCGCGGAGGTCTCTCGTCGATGATTCTCAAATTAATCAGTGGGATGCGCCTGCTGGTCGCGACCCACAATTCGGGCAAGGCCGTCGAGATCGCCGCGTTGCTGGATGGAAATTACGACGTCGTCACCATGGCGGAGCTGAATTTGCCCGAACCTGACGAGACAGAGAGCACATTTTGCGGCAACGCCCTGCTGAAAGCGCGCCATGCCGCCGAGGCGTCAGGCCTGGTGGCCCTCGCGGATGACTCAGGCCTGTCCGTGCGGGCGCTGGACGGGGCGCCGGGCATTTTTTCCGCCCGCTGGGCCGGACCGGACAAGGATTTCTCCCACGCCATGGCCAAGGTCGAGCAGCGGCTCGAGGAGATCGGCCTGGACGACCGCGCAGCGTGGTTCACCTCTGCCCTGGCCGTGGCCTGGCCGAAGGGGCCGGCCGTCGTGGTCGAGGGCCGGGTCGACGGGACCCTGACCTTTCCGCCGCGCGGCAACCGGGGCTTCGGCTATGATCCTGTCTTCATCCCCGAAGGCCACGACCAGACGTTTGGCGAGATGGAGCCGGCCTACAAGGACAGCATCAGCCACCGCGCCCGCGCCTTCGCCCTGCTGAAAGACGCCCTGATTGACTGACGCCCCGCCGGGTGTCGCGCTTTACGTCCACTGGCCGTACTGCGCGCGCATCTGTCCCTACTGTGACTTCAATGTGGTGCGCGCGCGGGGGCGTGAGGCCGAGGCGGCTGTGTTGCTCGCGGCCCTGTTCGACGACCTGGAGGCACAGGCGGTCCTTGTCGGTCCTCGCCCGCTGGCCTCGATCTTTTTCGGCGGGGGCACGCCGTCGCTGATGCCGCCAGAGGCCGTGGCGGCGGTGGTGGATCGGGCGCGGGCCCTCCTTCCGGTGGCGGGCGACATTGAGGTGACGCTGGAGGCCAATCCCACCGATGCCGAGGCGGACCGCTTTGCGGCGCTGGCCGGCGCCGGGGTCACGCGCCTGTCGCTGGGGGTGCAGTCCCTTGACGATGCGGCGCTGAAATTCCTCGGCCGGAATCATTCAGGGGCCGAGGCCCGACGGGCCGTGGCGCTTGCCGCCCGACATTTCCCGCGTCTCTCAATCGACCTTATCTACGCCCGGCCCGGCCAGACCGTGAGCGACTGGACCGGCGAACTGGTCTGGGCGCTGGAAAGCGGCTTTGAGCATATTTCGCCCTATCAGCTGACCATCGAGCCCGGCACCGCTTTCGGCCGGGCAGTGGCGCGCGGGGCCTGGACGCCGCCTGATGAGGACCTGGCCGCCGATCTCTATGAGGCCACACAGTCGGTTCTGGGGTCGGCCGGATTCGAGGCCTATGAGGTGTCGAATCATGCGCGGGGCGTGGCCGCCCGATCGGTCCACAATCTTCACGTCTGGCGGGGCGGCGACTATCTCGGCATCGGACCGGGGGCGCACGGGCGGCTGACGCTGGGCGGGGTGCGGACGGCGACCGTCGCTCACCGGAGGATCGGGGACTATGTGGCCGGCGTGGGCTCGGGCACCCCCTGGACCGAACAGAGCGCCCTGACGCCGGTCGAGGCAGCTGAGGAAAGGGTGCTGCTGGGCCTGCGAACTGTCGAGGGCGTGCCGCTGGCCTTGCTCGCCGGGTTGGGCCTGAGCCCCGTCACCGGCCCACTGGCCCGGCTCATAGAGGACGGATGTCTCGCCCTGTCGGCAGGGCAGGTGGCCGCGACCGGGCGAGGCCGTCCGGTGCTGGATGCGGTGCTGAAGGTCCTGCTCACCTGATCGTGCTTGAGGTCGTGCCTCGCGGCTGGCACGGTCCGGGCGATGACTGACCCCGACGCTCCCCCGCTCTGGACGGGCACCGCCCCGCCGCCCCGCCGCGTCGACCCCGGCCTCTATGTCGTGTCGACCCCGATCGGCAATCTGCGCGACATCACGCTCCGGGCGCTCGACGTGCTGGCCGCTGCGGATCTGGTGCTGGCCGAGGACACCAGGGTCAGCGCGCGCCTGCTGACCGCCTACGGGATCCGGACGCGGCTGGAACGCTGCGACGACCATGCGGCCGAACGGGCCATCCCGGAGGTGCTGGAGCGGCTCGAGGCCGGCCAGGTCGTGGCGCTGGTGTCCGATGCCGGCACGCCGCTGGTCAGTGACCCGGGCTATCCGGTGGTGCGGGCCGCCGTGGCGGCGGACCTGCCGGTCTTCCCGATTCCCGGGGCCTCCAGCCTGCTGGCGGCCCTCACCGGGGCGGGCCTGCCCAGCGACCGGGTGCTGTTTGCCGGATTTCTGCCGGCCAGGTCCGGCGCCCGGCGAACGGCGCTGGAGGCGCTGAAGGCCCCCGGCCAGACGGTGGTGGTGTTCGAAAGCGGCCCGCGTCTGGCGGCCTCGCTCGCCGACATGGCCGCGGTGCTGGGTCCGCGCGAGGCGGTCGTCGCCCGCGAACTGACCAAGCTGCACGAAACCTGGGTGCGGGGCCCGCTCGACCAGCTGGCCCGCGACCCGCGGTGCCAGTCGCCGAAGGGCGAAATGGTGATCGTCATCGGGCCCGCCGCCGAGGCGCCGGCCGACGCCGCAACTCTCGATCAGGCGCTGGGCGCCGAACTGGCCGATCGCTCTGTGTCCGAGGCCGCCGCCCGCGTGGCCGAAAGCCTCGGCCTGCCCCGGAAGCAGGTCTATCGCCGCGCGCTGGAGCTGTCGGGCCGGTGACCCCGACCGTCCCCGACCGGCGCGAGGGACGAACCCGCAAGGGCCGGCTGGCCCACTCAGAAGGTCATGCCGCCGAATGGACGGCCGCCGCCTGGCTGATGCTCAAGGGCTATCAGATCCTCGGTTTCCGGCTGAAGACCCGCCACGGCGAACTGGACATCCTTGCCCGCAAGGGCCGGGTGCTGGCCGCGGTCGAGGTCAAGCGCCGCGCCACGCGCGAGGCCGCGCTCGAGGCGCTGGGCCCCGTCCAGCACGGCCGGCTGGTGCGCGCCGCCGCCGCCGTGCGCAAGTCGCGGCCGGGTCTGCGCGCCCTGACCCTGCGGTTGGACCTGATCGCACTGGCGCCCGGGCGGCTGCCGCGCCATATCCGGGGTCTGGCCGCCGAGACCGACCTCGACGGCCGCTATCGTCTCTGATCCGAAAGGTCCGCCATGCTCAAGGTCGCCATCCAGATGGACCCGATGGAAGCGGTCGACATCGCCTCGGACACCACCTTCCTGATGGCCCTGACCGGACAGGCGCGCGGCCACCGGCTGTGGGTCCATGACTTCCGCACCCTGGCGCTGGAGGACGGGCGGCTGTTCTGCCGGGCACGCCCCGTCACGGTTCAGGAGAAGCAGGGCGATCACGCCTCCTTCGGCGACTGGGTGCGGCTGGATCTGGGCGCGGACGTCGATGTCGTCCTGATGCGTCAGGATCCGCCGTTCGACATGGCCTATGTGACGGCCACCTATCTGCTCGAGACCATCCATCCGCGTACCCTCGTGGTGAACGATCCGGCCGAGGTGCGCTCGGCGCCCGAGAAGCTGCTGGTGGCGCAATTCCAGGGCCTGACCCCGCCGACGATGATCACCAGCGATGTGGTGCAACTGTCCGACTTCCATGCCCGCCACGGCGATGTGGTGCTCAAGCCCCTGCATGGCGCCGCCGGTTCCGGCGTGGTGCGGCTCAAGGCCGGCGATCCCAATCTGGCGGCCCTGGTCGAGATCCACGCCATGGGCTCGCGCGACCCCCTGGTCATCCAGAAATTCCTGCCAGCCGTGTCGGCGGGCGACAAGCGCATCCTGCTGGTGGATGGCGAGCCGGTCGGGGCGATCAACCGCGTCCCGCAGAAGGATCAGGTCCGCTCGAATCTTCGCGTAGGCGGCACGGCCCAGCCGGTCGAACTCACCGCGCGCGACCGCGAAATCTGCGCCGCCATCGGCCCGACGCTGAAGGAGCGCGGCCTGCTCTTCGTCGGCATCGATGTGATCGGCGACTGGATGACCGAGATCAATGTCACCTCTCCCACCGGGGCGCAGCAGCTGAAGCGCTTCACCGGCATCGACGCTACCGCCCGCATGTGGGAGGTGATCGAGGCCAGGCGGGCTGCCGGTTGAACGCGCAGGGGTTCACAACCCGACATTTGACAACCGGCGTTCGTTCATGATCTGTTCCTTTCCGCGGGAGCGGAGGGATGGCCATGGTCGCGCGGGTGGTGACGGTTGCATTCGACGGAGTGGATGCCCGCCGCGTCGATGCCGAGGTCCAGATCCTGGGCGGCGAGGGCACCCAGGCCAGCTTCACCCTCGTCGGACTGCCGGACAAGGCCGTGGCCGAGAGCCGCGAGCGGGTGCGCGGCGCCTTTGCCGGGATCGGTCTGGCCCTGCCCTCGCGGCGCATCATCGCCAATCTGGCGCCCGCCGACCTACCCAAGGAGGGCAGTCATTTCGACCTGCCGATCGCCCTGGCCCTGCTGGCCGCCATGGGGGTGATCGCGTCCGATGCACTGGACGGCTGGGCCGCGCTGGGCGAACTCAGCCTCGACGGCCGGATCGTGCCGGTCAGCGGCACCCTGCCTGCCGCCGTGGCCGCCAACGGGATGGGGCTGGGCCTCATCTGCGCAGAGGCCAACGGCCCCGAGGCCGCCTGGGCCGGGCCGGATGTGGCCGTGCTGGCGCCCCGCTCGCTGATCGGCCTGATCAACCATTTCAAGGGCAGTCAGGTGCTCAGCGCCCCCCGCCCGGGCCCGCTCAAGTCCAACGGCCCGATGCCCGACCTCAACGAAGTGCGCGGACAGGAAGGGGCCAAGCGCGCGCTCGAGATCGCCGCCGCCGGTGGCCACAATCTGCTGTTCATCGGCCCGCCCGGCTCGGGCAAGTCGATGATGGCCCAGCGCCTGCCCGGCCTGCTGCCACCCCTTACGCCAAAGGAACTGCTCGAGACCTCCATGGTCTGGTCCATGGCCGGACTGATCGAGCGCGGCGGCCTGACGCGTGAGCGCCCCTTTCGCGCGCCGCACCATTCGGCGTCCATGGCGGCCCTGACCGGCGGTGGGCATCGCGCCAGGCCGGGCGAGGTCTCGCTCGCGCACAACGGCGTGCTGTTCCTTGATGAACTGCCGGAATATTCGCCGCAGGCGCTGGATTCCCTGCGTCAGCCTCTCGAGACCGGCGAGGTGATCGTGGCACGCGCCAATGCCCATGTGCGCTATCCCGCGCGGGTCCAGCTGGTGGCGGCCATGAACCCTTGCCGCTGCGGGCTGGGCGGGGCGGGCAAGGGCGCCTGCGGCAAGGCCCCGCGCTGCCAGAGGGACTATCAGAACCGCATCTCCGGCCCGCTGTTCGACCGTATCGACCTGACGGTCGAGGTGCCGCCGGTGACCGCCGCCGACATGAGCCTGCCGGCCCCGGTCGAGGGCACGGCCGAGGCCGCCGCGCGCGTCACCCGCGCCCGCGAGATCCAGGCCGCCCGTCTGGACGAGGCCGGCCATGAGGGCGAGCCCGTCATCAATGCCCATCTGGCCGGGGCCCTGCTGGACCGGTTCGCCCAACCCGATGCCGACGGGCGGGCCCTGTTGATGCGGGCGGGCGAGGCCGGGGGCCTGACGGCGCGTGGCTGGACCCGGACCCTGCGTCTGGCGCGCACCATTGCCGATCTGGACGGCTCGACCGGCATCCTGCGCCGCCATGTGGCCGAGGCCCTGATCTATCGACACACCCGCATGGACGCCGAGGTGCAGTTCAACCGGGCGACGGCCGCGGCCCACAGCCCCGCTTGAGCGGGCGTTAAGACGTCGGCGCTAGTCTGGCGTCATGACGTCGCCTGCTGCCCCGCATGATCCGCCCGGGACGGATCCCGCCGTCCGCTTCCTGCGGCTGATGAGCCATGAGATGCGTACGCCGCTCAACGGGGTGATCGGCATGCTGGGCCTGCTGTCCGACAGCGGCCTCGATCCGGCGCAGAAGGCCTATCTGGAGGCCGCGCGCACCTCGGCCGACCATCTGCTGGGCCTCGTCAACGACCTGCTCGACTATGCCCGTCTGGATGCCGGCAGTCTGGAATTCGACCTCGCCCCCGTGGCCATCGACGATCTGGTGCGCGGCGTCGCCGAACTGCTCAGCCCGCGCGCCCACGACAAGGGGCTGGAAATCGCCTGGAGCGTCGCCGCCGCTGTGCCGGTGGTGCACGCTGATGAGGGCCGCCTGCGCCAGATCCTGTTCAACCTCGCCGGCAATGCGGTGAAGTTCACGCCATCGGGCGGGGTGTCGATTGCGGTCTCCTGCACGGATGACGGCGCCCTGGCCTTCGTCGTCGAGGACACCGGCCCCGGCGTGCCCGAGGCGGCCCGCGCCCGCATCTTCGAGGAATTCGGCCACGCCGACAGCACCGACGCCACCCGTCACGACGGGGCGGGGCTCGGCTTGGCGGTGGCGCGCAAGCTGGCGCTCGCCATGGGCGGCAGCCTGTCGGTCGGGGACCGGTCCGGCGGCGGGGCCCGGTTCGTCTTCGAGGCCCGTTTCGATCCGGTCCCCGGTGCGGCCCGGCCTGCCACGGCCTCCCTCAAGGGACTGAAGATCGCGGTGGTGGGCGCCCATCCCTTCACGACGGCGGCCGCGGCGGCCATGGCCGAAGCGGCGGGGGCCACGTCGGTCGATCCGAAGCAGGCCGATCTGGTGCTGGTCGATGACGACGGCCGCGCGCAGGATACCAAACTGGCCCGTCGCCCTGACAGTCGCCATGCCGTGGTCCTGCTCCGGCCCGGTCGGCGTGACCGCATCGCCGACTACCGGGCCGCCGGCTTCGATGGCTATCTGATCAAGCCGCTGCGCTCCGCCTCCCTGGTCGAGCGCGCCCGGGCGCTGGGCGCCGGTGCGTCTGCCGCCGGACAGCCGACCCCGGGGCCCGAGGATGACCGCCTTGTCCGCCCGGCCTTCCCCGGCGTGCGGGTGCTGCTGGTCGAGGACAATCCGGTCGGCGCTCTTCTGGCCACCACCCTGCTGAAGCGGCAGGGCTGTGTGGTGGAGACGGCGGCCGGCGGCGAGGAGGCACTGGGTGCGCTCGCCCGCGCGCGGTTCGATCTGGTGCTGATGGATATGCGTATGCCGGGCATGGACGGCCTGACCGCCACCCGCACCCTGCGCGCGCGAGGGGACACCACGCCGGTTCTGGCCCTGACCGCCAATGCCTTTGCCGAAGACCGCCGCGCCTGTCTGGACGCCGGCATGGACGACCATCTGACCAAGCCTCTGGGCGTCGAGGCCCTGACCGCCGCCCTGACCCGCTGGACGAACCCGCCGGAGCGCGCCAAGGTCACCTCTGCATAGGGACGGCCGTCACGTCCCCGCAGAGGACGAGCCGCATGACCGACCGCACTGCTGACCGATCCGCCGGACGCCTCTGGGGTCTGGCTGTCTATGGCGAGCGTCAGGTCCTTGCCATGCTGCTGCTCGGCTTCGCCTCCGGCCTGCCGAACCTGCTGATCTTCGACACCCTGAGCGCATGGCTCCGTGACGACGGCGTGTCGCTTGAGGTGATTGGATTCTTCGGCCTCGCGACCCTCACCTATGCGCTGAAATTCGTCTGGGCGCCGCTGCTGGACCGGACCAATATTCCCGTCCTCACCCCATGGCTGGGGCATCGGCGTTCGTGGATGCTGGCCGCACAGCTGCTGGTGGTGATCGGCCTGTGGCTGATCTCCGGGTCTGATCCCCAGTCGAACATTGCCGGCGTGGCCCTGTTCGCCGTCATTGTCGGCTTCTTTGGCGCGACCCAGGACATCGCCATTGACGCCTGGCGTATCGAGGTGACGGACGACGATCGCCAGGGCGCAATGGCCGCTTCGTACCAGTTGGGCTGGCGTGCGGCCCAGATCGTGGCCGGGGCTGTGCCGTTGATTCTGGCCCAGCTTTACAACTGGAATCTGTCCTATGCGGTGATGGCCGCCCTGATGGGTTTCGGCATCCTCGGCGTGGTGCTCGCGCCGCGCGAGCGCCAGCACATCATCCGGCCCATTCCGGTAGGCGACGTCCCCTCGCGCCCGGCGCTAGAGGTGGTCGAGTGGATTGTCCGCCTGACCCTGATCGTAACGGCCGCCCTGATCATCGGCACGGGGTTGACGGACAAGGCCGACGCCCTGTTGTGGGCCTTCGGGGGGCTGTTGGGAGAGGGCGGCAGCGCGACTGTCAGCGCCGGTCTGGAACAGGGTGAGCTGTCAGGCGTGCTGACCCAGTTCGCCTACATCATCAGCGGCTTTGCCCTGCTGACCATGGCCTGCTGGCCCCTGCCGGGCTTCAGGACCCGGCCCGGTGCCTATCTCGCGGGCTCGTTCGGCGCGCCCCTTATGGACTTCTTCGTCCGCTTTGGCCGGCTCGCCCTGCCGATTCTGGCTCTGATCTGCCTCTACCGGCTGGCCGATTTCGTGCTGAACATCATGAACCCCTTCTACCTTGATCTCGGGTTCTCGAAGATCGAAGTGGCGGAGGTCCGCAAGGTGTTCGGTGTTGTCGCCACCTCGGTTGGCGTGTTTGCCGGCGGCTGGATGGTCGCAAAGTGGGGTCTGATCCGGTCCATGGTGATCGGTGCCTTTATGAGTCCCGTGTCCAACCTGGCCTTCGCCTGGCTGGCGACCCAGGGACACGACCTTACGGCCCTGTTCATTGCCATCGGCATCGACAATGTGGCCACGGGCATCGCCGGAACGGCGCTGATCGCCTACATGTCCAGCCTGACGTCGATCGGCTTTACCGCCACCCAGTACGCCCTGTTCAGCTCCCTCTACGCCCTGCCGGGCAAGATCATCGCTTCACAGTCGGGCAAGATCGTCGAGGCGTCCGCGCGGTCGGCTGACAGCGGCGGGCTGCCCGCCCTTTTCAAGGGCCTTTTCAACCGTCTGCCCGAAGGGACCCTGGTCGAGGGTGCGACCAAGAGCGGCGTGACCGTCCAGGGCCTCGGCGCCGGCTATTTCACCTTCTTCCTCTATTCCACCGTGATCGGCGTGTTCGCCATCGTGCTGGCCTTCTATGTGGCCGCGCGTCAGCCGGCCGTCGAGGCCGAGACCCGCAGGCGAATGGCGGAGGAAGGCGAGGGGGCCGGCTGATACTCCCCTCGCGTTCGCCGGTCAGCCCTCGTCGCTTGCACCCTCGTCATAGGCGGCGAAGGTGGCGGCGGTGATGATCTCGCTGACCGAGGCGCCTAGGCTGACGATCTGGACCGACTTCTCGAGGCCGACCAGCATCGGCCCGATGACGGTCGCGCCCCCCAGCGCCTCGACCAGACGGGTCGAGATCGAGGCCGAGTGGATGCCTGGCATGACCAGCACATTGGCATCGCCGGTCAGGCGCATGAATGGATAGGACGAGCGCGCGCCGGGATCGAGCGCCAGCTCGGCCGGCATTTCCCCTTCGTATTCGAAATCGACGCCCGTCTGGTCGAGGATGCGGATGGCTTCGCGCACCTGTTCGCTTCGGTCACCGGGCGGGTTGCCGAAGGTCGAATAGCTGAGGAAGGCGACGCGCGGCGTCCGGCCCAGCTTCCTGACCGTGGCGGCGGCCTGCATGGCGATTTCCGCCAGTTCCCGCGCGTCGGGCAGTTCATGGATCGAGGTGTCGGCCACGAACAGGGTGCGCCCGCGCGCCAGCAGCACCGACAGGCCGATCAGCCGGTCACGCACATCCAGTACCCGGCGCACTTCCTTGAGCACCATGTTGAAATTGCGGGTCGTGCCGGTCACCACCGCATCGGCGTCGCCGCGCGCGACCATGGTGGCGGCGAAATAGTTGCGGTCCTGGTTGATCATCCGCTGCACGTCACGGCGCAGATAGCCGCGCCGCTGAAGGCGCCCGTAAAGCCAGTCGGTGTAGGCGTCGTTCTTGTCCGAGATGCGGGCGTTGACGATCTCGATGTCCAGATCGTCGAAATTCAGCCCGGCCTCGGCGGCATTCTTGCGGATCAGGTCCTCGCGGCCCAGCAGGACCGGCGTGCCCAGCTCGGCCTGTTTGAAGGCCCAGGCGGCGCGGATGACCGAGGTTTCCTCGCCCTCGGCGAACACCACCCGCTTGTTGGGGGCGGCGCGCACGGCCGAGGCGATCTTCTGCATCAGGGCGGCGGACGGATCGACCCGCTGGCGCAGGGCGACGCGATAGGCCTCCATGTCCTCGATCGGCTGGCGGGCCACACCGGTGTCCATGGCGGCCTGGGCGACGAACGGCGGGATGTACCAGATCAGCCGCGGGTCGAACGGCGTGGGAATGATGTAGTCGGGGCCGAACTTGAGCTTGCGGCCGGAATAGGCGGCGGCCACCTCGTCAGGCACATCCTCGCGCGCGAGCATGGCCAGGGCCCGGGCGCAGGCGATCTTCATCTCGTGGTTGACGGTGCGGGCCCGCACATCCAGCGCCCCCCGGAAGATGTAGGGAAAGCCCAGAACGTTGTTGACCTGGTTGGCATAGTCCGACCGGCCCGTGGCGATGATGGCATCGTCGCGCACCGAACGGATGTCCTCGGGCGTGATTTCCGGGTCCGGATTGGCCATGGCGAAGATGATCGGATTGGCCGCCATTGAGGCGACCATCTCCTTGGTGATGGCGCCCTTGGCCGACAGGCCCAGCACCACATCGGCGCCGACCATGGCCTCGGCCAGGGTGCGGTGCGGCGTGTCGGTGGCGTGGGCCGCCTTCCACTGGTCCATGTTCTCGCGGCCCTTGTAGACTACGCCGTCCCGGTCGACGATGACGGTGTTCTCGGCCTTGACCCCGACC
>Ga0209404_10000240_pt1 | contig 45012 bp, 52 predicted proteins | sample TroAtlMetagenome_2_FD_187447 | JGI IMG/M metagenome (GOLD analysis project Ga0209404, IMG submission 187447) | Marine eukaryotic phytoplankton communities from Atlantic Ocean - Tropical Atlantic ANT8 Metagenome (SPAdes) (version 2) | ecosystem: Environmental > Aquatic > Marine > Oceanic...
ACCTCAGCCAACAGTGGTGGATCTGGTGGTGGTGGATGTGATGGTCAGACAGCTGCTGGGGCTAGCTCAAAAAATGAGGAGGCTTTCGGATCTTTGGGTAACAGCGGAGGCGCTGGCTATAGAAGTGGAAACAATGCTGGCGGCGGCGGTGGCGGCGGAGCTGGAGCAGCTGGAAGTAATGGCGGAACGAATGGCTATTCTGGCAATTCTGGAGGCGATGGTGGAAATGGTTTTGCAAGCAGTATAACTGGATCATCCGTTACTTACGCTGGCGGCGGTGGCGGCGGCTACTATTATGGTTATAGTGGAGCTCAAGGCTCTGGTGGAACTGGAGGCGGTGGCGGTGGTAATGTAAACGGAACAGTAAACACTGGCGGCGGTGGCGGTGGTGGAACTGGATCATCTGGCGGTGGCGGAAGTGGTGGCTCTGGTATTGTTGTAGTAAAATATCCAGACACTTTAAATATCACAGTAGGAGGTAATTTAACAAGTAGCACCGACACCTCATCTGTTTCTGGATTTAAAATTACTACTTTTACAGCTGGAGAAGATACAATAAGCTGGGCATCAGCATAATAAAAAAATATAGATATGGGAAATTATGCTTTTTTAAATATAAAAAATGAAGTTATCAGAGTCATTACTGGTGTAGATGAAGGATCTCAAGGTAGAAGTATTGAGGAAATAGAAAACTCTTATGGCTCTTTTAGTAAATTGAAATGTAAAAAAACCTCATACAATACTCATGGAGGGGTGCATACTTTAGGCGGAACTCCCTACAGAAAGAACTATGCTGGTATAGGTTATACTTATGATGAAAATAGAGATGCTTTTATTCCTCCAAAACCAGAGGGTTTAGATAGCTGGATACTAAATGAAAATTCATGTGTTTGGGAGGCACCTATTCCTTATCCAAGTGATGGAAAAAATTATTTATGGAATGAAGAGAACCAGCAGTGGGATCTAGTCTCTGAATAGAAAGACTTTAAGTCAAACATTAAATTTAATTTAAATGAATAATTACATAAGAAAAATATCAGTTGGTTCTGACTATAAGAATGCTATGCATTACATAGTTGGACAGGAGGTTCTTGGAGGATCTTACCTAATAGACAGTATTAATTTTGAAGAAAAAGGGTATTCTGTTTGGGTTAAAAAAAACGGAGAGGTTGTTAAATGGAAAGAAGTCACAAACACCCCTGTTATGGTTGAGTATAATCTAAACGCTATATGATCCCTAGGAATAAGTATTTAATTACTCCCCACGGGAAAGAATACAAAAACACAAAAAATATTGACGGGCATTCTTTAATAGTTAACACATCTATAGAGAATGTAAAATATGTTAATAGAGTTGGACTTATTATATCAGCCCCTAAAGATTCTGAAATTCCTAACGGAAGCCTTGTTGTTGTTCATCATAACGTTTTCAGAACTTACCTGGACATGAAGGGAAGACAAAGGAAAAGTAATGAGTACTTTAGAGATGAAAAATATTTAGTTGGCTCAGAAAGAATATATATGTATAATGATGGAGAAGGTTGGAAGTGCACTGAAGGATATGTTTTTGTTTCTCCTTATGATTATATTCAAAATGATCGTATATATCAATCAAATGAAAAAGAAGAAGAGCATATGGGACTTATAAGGCACAGCTCTTTGTTTCCAAAAGGAACTCGCGTTGGATTTACTAAAAACTCTGAATATGAGTTTGAATTGGGTGGAGAAAAAATGTATAGGATGAAACTTAGTGATATTTGTGTTAAATTTACATAAATGGGAAAGTCTCTAAACAGAAAAGGCAAGTACAGCCACTGTACAAGGGCTCAAAAAAAGGGAAAAAATAAACCAGCAAAAAAAAATAAGTAATGCCGGACGCATTTTTAAAGAACAACCTATCAATAGTGATATCGTTTGTTGTTGCTGTATTTACAGCGGGGGGAATATTTGCAGAGTTTACGGCATTAAAAGATGAAATATTTTTAGTCCACGACAGGTTAGACGAAAAGATTGTTTTTATAAATAAGCTTGAGGAAAGAATACTAACTATAGAAAAACAAGTTGAATACGAAAGAGGGTTGCTTGAAGCAATGTCAAAATCTAATGTAAAAAATGAGTAAGAAAACAGAAGTTACTGTAAAGTCAAATGGCTTAAGAAATGAATTAAAAGAGATACGGAAAAGTATCGACAAACTAACTGAAGTATTGCTACTTCAACAAACAAACAAACAGAATGAAAACATTAAAAAAAACGCTACTGGCGAGTATTGGGGCGATTCTATTGACGGGATGTACTTCACAACTTCAAGTACAGAAGAAAAGACAGGCCTTCAGGGCAAAAACATATCAAAAGATAATTGACAGTGTTTCTATTGAAAATCCAAATCAAATAAAACTAGCCCAAATGTTGTGGCATAAAAGAATTAGAAGTGGAAACAAAAGTTATAGATACAATACAAAAAGTAATTAGTGCTGGAGAAAAAGCTGTTCAAGAGCTTGTAAAGGTTGCTGAAGAAGAAATTATTACTGGACACCCAGATGATGATCTGGCTGCTGACAGGCTTAAAAATGCAGCAGCAACAAAAAAGTTAGCAATATTTGATGCTTTTGAAATACTTCAAAGAATAGAGACTGAAAGAGAAAAATTAAATGGCACGAACGAATCTGAAAAAAGTTCAGGAAAAGATAAAGGATTCCAAAGCTTCGCAGAAACTAGAGGCAGGAAGTCTTAGTCTTTACAGGGTTGTGCAGGATGATATAAAACAGTCTGTACGGAAAAAGAAAAATAAATTAAAATCCTGGAAGTATGGTTATGACAAAGACTATGATATAATCATTATATCAAAAGACGGAACTTTAGGTGATATTGTAGAAATACAGAATTTAAAAATTGGACTACCTTTGCAGCCAAAATCTGTATACTCTAAAAGCAATGAAAAACAATATCAATACTGGGAGCCTTCAGAATATCCAAAAGAACTTAAAAAAATTAAAAGTATATTTCAATGGAATGATTATCCTTCTGACTTTAAACAATCTTGGATATCATATATTGAAACGGAATTTGAAAGAAGAGAGAATGGATTTTGGTTTAAAAATAATGGGCTGTCTACTTATATTACTGGGTCTCACTACATGTATCTCCAATGGACCAAGATTGATGTTGGGCACCCAGAGTTTAGGGAATCAAACAGACTATTCTACATATTCTGGGAAGCTTGCAAGGCAGACATTAGGTGTTTTGGAATGTGCTACCTCAAAAATAGACGGAGTGGATTTAGCTTTATGTCGTCATCAGAAACTGTTAATCAAGCGACAATTACTTCCGACGCAAGATTTGGAATTTTATCAAAAACAGGTTCAGATGCTAAAAAAATGTTCACAGATAAAGTCGTTCCAATATCTACAAACTATCCCTTTTTCTTCAAGCCTATACAAGACGGGATGGATCGGCCAAAAACAGAACTCGCCTATAGAGTGCCAGCATCAAAACTCACAAGGAAGTCTATTGAGCAAGCAAATACAGAAGAGCTTACAGGGCTTGACACCACTATCGACTGGAGAAACACAGGGGATAACTCTTACGATGGAGAAAAACTCAGACTTCTTGTCCATGATGAATCTGGAAAGTGGGAAAGACCTGATAATATCCTCAACAACTGGCGCGTCACTAAAACTACATTGCGATTAGGCAGGAAAGTTATTGGAAAATGTATGATGGGATCAACATCAAACGCATTAGATAAAGGGGGAGATAATTTTAAAAAACTTTACAGGGCCTCTGATGTTTTAGAAAGAAATTCTAATGGTCAAACAAAGAGCGGAATATACAGTTTGTTTATTCCTATGGAGTGGAACATGGAGGGGTTTATAGACAAACATGGTCATCCTGTATTTAACACGCCAGAATCTGTCGTAGAAGGAATTGACGGAATGGATATAGATATAGGAGTTATTGACTACTGGAACAATGAGGTTGAGTCTTTAAAAAACGACTCAGACGCTTTAAATGAATTTTATAGACAGTTTCCAAGAACAGAAAACCATGCTTTTAGGGATGAATCTAAGAACACGCTATATAATCTAAGCAAAATATATGAGCAAATAGACTATAACGATGGATTGGAAGCACAAAGAGTTTTACAAAGGGGTAATTTTTCTTGGGCTAACGGTAAAAAAGACACAGAGGTTGTTTGGTCTCCAAATCCAAAAGGAAAATTTTATGTTACATGGATCCCTCCTATTGAGTTAAGAAATAGATTAATAAACAAAAATGGAATAAAGTATCCAGGAAACGAACACATAGGGGCTTTTGGATGTGATAGTTATGACATATCTGGAACCGTAGGAGGTGGAGGGTCTAATGGCTCTCTTCATGGAATAACTAAAATAAACTTTGAAGCCCCATCTAATTTGTTTTTTTTAGAATACATAAGTAGACCTCAAACTGCTGAAATATTCTATGAAGATGTTCTGATGGCTTGTGTTTTTTATGGAATGCCAGTGCTTGCTGAGAATAATAAGCCAAGACTTCTTTATCATTTAAAAAACAGAGGATACAGGGGGTTTAGTTTATCAAGACCAGACAAACATAAAAACGATTTATCTAAGGCAGAAAAAGAACTTGGAGGGATCCCATCCTCTTCGGCAGTAATATCAATTCATGCTGAGGCAATAGAATCTTATATTGAGGAGAATGTTGGTATGCTTGATTCGGGCTCTGGTAATATGTACTTTACAAGGACACTTTTAGATTGGGCAAACTACGATATAAACAACAGAACAAAGTTTGATGCTACAGTAAGCTCTGGATTTGCACTTATGGCAAATAACAAATATGTTAGCAAACCGAAGAAAAATGTTAAAGAAATAAATGTTACCTTTGCAAGGTACAATAATGGTGGAATAACAAGTACAATATTGAGATAAAAAATATATGAACGGAGTCCAAACAAGGAATGTTATTGGCTTTCCAGATCAACTTGCTTCTGATTCAAAAAAAGGATCTAAAGAGTATGGGTTGGTCGTAGCTCGAGCAATAGAGTCCGAGTGGTTTAGAAAAGAAAGTGGTACTTCAAGGTTTTACAATAATAGAGACACTTACCATAAGCTAAGGACTTATGCTATGGGAGAGCAGTCAGTTCAGAAGTACAAGGATGAGCTTGCTATAAATGGGGACATATCATATCTAAATTTAGACTGGACACCAGTTCCGGTAATACCAAAGTTTGTAGATATAGTGGTTAATGGAATGCAGAATAGACTGTATGACGTTATGGTTGATGCTGTTGATTCAATATCGTCTAATAAAAAAGCCATGTATAAGTTAAAGCTACAGGCTGAAATGAGGAATAAGAATGACTTAATAGAAATGCAGGAGATCACTGGAAAAGATATGTTTGATCAAGATCCAACAACGCTCCCTCAAAGTCCTGACGAACTAGAGTTGCAAATGCAACTAAACTACAAAGATGACATAGAAATTGCTCAAGAAAAGGCTATTGAAAACGTCTTAAGAATGAATAATTATGAGCAAATAAGAAACAAGATTGATGAAGATCAGACTACATTAGGAATATCTTCTGTAAAGCATTCTTTTAATACTCATGATGGAATAAAAGTTGAATATGTAGATCCAGCAAACTTAATATGGAGCCCTACTGAAGATCAAGATTTTGAAGATTGTTATTATTTTGGAGAAGTCAAAAACGTAAATATAACAGAATTAAAAAAGATAGATTCTTCTTTGAGTCAAGAGGACATAAAAGAAATATCAAAGATGTCTTCTAAGTGGGACGCTTATCAGGGAATACGAGGCGGATATAAGACAGACAATTTTGATCATAACACAGCAACATTGTTATATTTCTGTTATAAAACGGATAAGAATATCGTATATAAAAAGAAAAAAACAGCTCAAGGAGGAGAAAAGGTACTTAAAAAAGACGATCAATTCAACCCACCAAAAACAGAGAAGGCTAGATTTGAAAAACTTTCTAAAAGAATTGACGTATGGTACGAAGGTGTACTTGTTCTAGGAACAAATTACATTCTAAAATGGGACCTAATGAAGAACATGGTTCGCCCAAAGTCCTCAATGAGCAGATCGGTAGCACCTTATATTGTAAGTGCTCCAAAAATGTACAGGGGTCAAGTGGACTCTCTGGTAAAAAGAATGATCCCATTTGCGGATCAGATACAGCTAATACATCTTAAGCTTCAGCAGGTTACAGCAAAAATGATTCCTGATGGAGTATATATGGATATTGATGGATTAAGCTCAATTAATTTGGGTAACGGTGCGATGTATACCCCACAAGAGGCTTTAAATTTATATTTTCAAACCGGATCTGTAATAGGAAGATCATTTACTGAAGAGGGAGAGTTTAACCATGGTAAGATGCCAATTCAAGAGCTAACTTCTTCTGGTGCAAACGCAAAAATATCTTCTTTAATAAACATGTATAATTACAATTTAGGAATGATTAGATCTGCAACTGGCTTAAACGAGGCAAGAGATGGATCTACACCAGATTCAAACTCTTTGGTTGGTGTGCAAAAAATAGCAGCATTAAATTCTAATACAGCTACAAGACACATTTTAAAATCAGGTATAAATATAACAAGAAGAGTTGCTGAAGGAGTAACCTACAGAATGTCTGATGTACTAGAATTTTCTGAGTTTAAAGAAGATTTTGCTAAGTCAATTGGAAGATATAGTATGGAAATACTAAAAGAAATAAAAGATCTTCACCTTCATGATTTTGGCGTTTACATAGAATTACATCCAGACGAAGAAGAAAGAGCTGTTTTAGAACAACATATAAATACATCTTTATCTCAAGGAAAAATAGACATAGATGATGCTATTGACATTAGAAATGTTCGAAACGTAAAAATAGCCTCTCAACTACTTAAGGTTAGAAAAAAATCAAAGGAAAAGGAAGATCAAAAAAGACAACAAGATAATATTCAACAACAAGCAAAAGCAAATCAAGATTCTGCAATGGCCGCTGAACAAGCAAAGCAGCAGAGAGAAATGGCTAAAAAGCAAGCCGACATGGAGCTTATGAAGATGGAGTCAGATTTAAAAATGTTGGAGATGGATAAAGAGTTTTCCTTGAAACTCAGGTTAATTCAAGAACAAAAGTCTTTGGATGCGAATATTCAAGGAATGCAGGTTGAAACACAATTAACTAAAGAAAAGTATAAAGAAGACAGAAAAGACAAGAGGACAGCGAAACAAGCATCTCAACAGTCAAAACTCATACAGCAAAGACAACAAGACTTAGACCCTATAGATTTTGACGGTCAAGACTCGTTAAGTGCTGGTTATTAGGCTTTTAATAAGGCTTAATATATTTGTAATTTTGTAATAAATTAAATTTAAATATAATGGATAAAATGGAGGTTTATGCCTTAGATGATGATGGTAATAGAATAGAGCCACAGCAAGAGGTAGAGCAAAAAGAACAAGAAGTTGAACAAGAGGTTGTACAGCAAGAAGTTGCAGAAGAGGTAAAAGAAATAAAACAAGAAAATGAAGTACAACAAGAAGAAGAAAGTAGTAAAGGTCAAGAGCAAGAGCAAGTCGAAGAGCAAGACCAGGAAAAGTTACTAACTGAAGAACCAGAAAAAGACGATAACTGGTTTTTAAGTAGATTAAAAGATAGGTATGAGGTGGAATTAAATTCTATTGATGACCTTAAAAACGTTCTTTCAAATACTGATAAAGAAAAAGAAAATCTTCCCGAAGATGTGGAGAAATATATGGAGTTTCGTAAAGAAACTGGAAGGTCTTTTAGTGACTTTGCTGAACTTCAGAAAGATTGGGCTACTGTAGGAGACGGAGATATATTACGTCAATACTATGAGCAAACAAAACCACATTTAGACAGGGAGGATATTGAGCATATTTTAAATGAACAATTTTCTTATGATCAAGAGATAGATGATGATAAGGATATTAGGGCAAAAAAAATTGCTCACAAAGAAGCATTGTATGAGGCTAGAAATCACTTTGAAAAGTTAAAGGAAAAATATAAAGCTCCGCTAGGGTCTAGTGAAGCTGATATTCCTGAGGCATACAAAGAAGCTTTTAGCTTTTATAATGAATATAAAACTCAAAATGAAAAAGATTCTATCGCTCGAAAAGAGCAGGCTTCTTATTTCACTGAAAAAACTAATTCTTTATTTTCAAATGAATTCAAAGGTTTTGAATTTAATCTTGGAGATGAAAAAAAGGTTTTTAAACCAAGTGATTTAGATAAAGTGAAGTCTAATCAGAGCAATGTTCAGAATTTTATTTCTCAACATGTTGATGAGAAAGGATTCTTAAAAGATCCTGCCACTTATCACCGTTCTTTGTACACGGCTATGAATCCTGATGCTATAGCAAAACATTTTTATGAGCAAGGGAAATCAGATGCTACTGGAGATATTATCAAGGAAACTAAAAATATCGACATGGGAGTTCGTGAAAACACGGTAACGGATACAGGAGGAACTAAGTTTAGAATAGTAGAGTCAGAGGACAAGTTTGAGTTTAAAATTAAAAAACGAAACTAAAAACTTTTAAAATTATTAAAACATGTCTGTAACTATGACTGGAGTCGGTGGTGCATTAACCCCCGCTCCTTCGAAAGCAACGCTTTCAAGTAATTATTTAGGGTCAAGTATTGAGTTTACATCTCAATATCTTCCCGATGTTTATGAAAAAGAATTTGAAAAATACGGAAATCGTTCTGTATCTTCTTTTTTAAGAATGGTAGGCGCTGAAATGCCTTTTGCTTCTGACGTTATTCAATGGTCAGAGCAAGGTAGATTGCACCTAGCAGTAACTGGCGCTTCAAGATCAGCTGATGTTATTACTTCAAATGGACACCCATTTAGAGTAAATCAAACAGTAGTGATTTCTGATGGAACTGACCAGGAAAAAGCGATTATAACGGCGGTAACTGCAAACACATTTACAGTTGCCTCTTATGAAAATGCTAACCTTGCAGCAGCTATTGCTACAAGTGGCCTTAAGGTTTTTGCTTATGGTTCTGAATTTGCGAAAGGAACTTCTGGTATGGCGGGAAGCTTAGAAGCTGCTAAAGACATTCAAACTAATAACCCAATTATTATCAAAGATAAGTATGAGGTTAATGGTTCTGACTTAGCTCAGATTGGATGGATTGAAGTAACTACTGAGAATGGAGCAACCGGATACCTTTGGTATTTAAAATCAGAGCACGAAACTCGTTTAAGATTTGAAGATTACCTAGAGTTATCTTTAATTGAAGGCAAGCCTGCCGCATCATCTTCTGGTGCTGAGACTGCTGGATTTAAAGGAACAAAAGGTTTATTCCACGAAATCGAAAACAGAGGTAATATTGCTACTGGATCTGTTGCCGCAAGAACTGATATTGAAGAACTAATTAAGGTTCTAGATAAAGAGGGAGCTATTCAAGAAAACGTAATGTTTGTGAATAGAACAAAATCTTTTGAAATTGATACAGTTTTAGCTGCACAAAACAACTCAGGTGCATCAACTGCATCTTACGGTTTGTTTGACAATGATGAGTCAATGGCTTTAAATCTTGGATTTACAGGATTTAACTTAGGATACGATTTTTACAAATCTGACTGGAAATACTTAAACGATGCTACTACTGGGTCTTTGACTTCTGCTGTAGACGGAGTTATTGTGCCTGCTGGTACAACTACTATTTACGATCAGATTTTAGGAAAGAACGCAACTCGTCCTTTCTTACATGTAAAATATCGTAAGTCAGAAGCTGAAGATAGAAAGTACAAGTCTTGGGTAGTTGGATCTGCCGGAGGTGCTGGAATGTCTAGTGATCTAGATGCAATGCAAGTACACTTCTTATCTGAGCGTGCACTATGTGTACACGGAGCTAACAACTTCATCATAATGAAGTAATTTAACTGGGTAGGCTGGGGGCTTGTTAGGCCCCCATAACCTATCATTTTTATTTTAATTTAATACTTAATACAATGCCTAGAAAAAAAACAACTCCCTCTTGGGAGATAAAAGACAGAATTTATATTCTAAAAGGAGGAATGACTCCTGTGAACTACATACTTCGTTCACGCCACCATTTAAACAAGCCTCTTCAATATTTTGATGGATCAATGAGCAGATCGCTAAGGTATGCTTCTAATCAAGTTTCTCTTTTTGAAGACGAGCAGACGGGAGATGTTACACTGCCTGCTGTAATTTTTAAAGATGGAAAACTGGTTGTTGCAAAAGAAAACGTATTGCTTCAACAATTTTTATCCATATATCATCCCGATCTCGGGAAGGTTTACTCAGAATTTGATGCTAATAAAGAGGCTGAAGCTGATGTTAAAACAGTAGAAGAAGAGCTGGACGCAATGAATATAGCTAAAGATTTGCCTATAGAGGATTTAGAGGCTATTGCAAGGGTCGTTCTTCAGGGCAGAGTCTCTGATATGGCTTCAAATGAAATAAGAAGAGATATGCTCATCTATGCTAGACAAAATCCTAATGAGTTTATTCAGCTTACTAAAGATGAAAACATAAACCTAAGAAACGTTGCTGTAAGGGCTGTTGAAATGGGGATACTTTTTATCAAAGATGACCAAAGAACTGTTTGTTGGAATGATTCAAAGAAAGAAAAAATCATTACAGTTCCTTATGGAGAAAATGTGTATAGCGCATTAGCAGTTTACTTTAAAACAGATGAAGGGCTAGATACTCTTCAAGCCATCAATAACAAGCTATAGTAAATCCACCTTAACTATGCTTGAAATTAAGGGGTCGAAAATATCGACCTCTTTTTTTTTCGTACATTTGTAGCATGATAAATCATGTTAGAAATACTGTTTTAACTGTACTAAATAAGGAAAATAGAGGCTTTATAACGCCTCAACAGTTTAATTCTTACGCAAAGCATGCGCAACAGTTAATCTTTAATCAGAAGATCTCTGAGTACTCAAGAATGGTGGCCGCTAGGAACTCTAGAATGGTGGCTACTGACTTTATGGATAGGGTTGATATTTTAAAGTCTAATCTTGAAGTTTTTACAGAAGAAACAACTGTCAATAAAACATTAACGAGGTATATAAAACCTAGCGATTTTCAACACTTAGTTTCTTTAAGGTATTCAAACAAAGAAGTTGAGCAGGTTTCTAGAGATAAAGAAAGATATTTAGTTGACTCTAATTTAACAGCGCCTACGGACACTTATCCTGTTTTTGTGGATAGAGGAAGTAACATTATACTTTACCCTCAAACACTTGCAGGGGCTGTTGATTTTATTTACATAAGAAATCCAAAGGATCCAAAATGGACCTATAATACAATAGGAGAAAATCCTGTTTTTAATATAAATGCATCTGATTATCAGGACTTCGAATTAGATCAAGATGAGTCTGTAAATTTAATAGTTGAGGTTTTGAAACTAACTGGTGTTACTATAAGGGAGGCAGAGGTTACTCAGGCGGCAACTACTATTGACCAGGTGAATACAAGTAAAGAAGCATAATATGGCATTAACTGATCAACAATACTATTCATCAGCATCAAACCATGGAGACGCACAGTTTATTAGTCTTAAGGAAATTGTAAATAATTTTTATTTATTTTACATTGGAGATGAAAAAGTAATAAATAACGTCAAAAGATTTGATGTAATATTCCATGCCAAAAGAGCCGTACAAGAGTTAAATTATGACGCATTAAAAAATGTTAAGGCACTAGAGTTAGAGCTTCCAGATAATTTAAAATTAACAGTTCCTAAAGACTTTGTAAAGCTTGTTAGATTGTCTTGGGTAGATGAAAGAGGCAGGCTACATCCTTTGATGGTTAATAATGACACAACAATAGCAAAGTCATATCTACAAGACAATAACTATAATATTCTTTTTGATAGCAACGGAGCCGCTTTAGAAGGAACTTCTTTTATAGACACCAAGCTTTCGGAGATTCAAAACACAACACAAGACGCTTCCTCATCATTAAGTGATGAGTTTTTTGGCGGAAGGTTTGGTCTTGACACTTCTATATCAAATGTAAATGGAAGTTATAATCTAGATAAATCAACCGGAGTAATAAGGTTTAGCTCAGAGGTGAAAGGAAAGCATGTTGTTGTTGAATATATAACAGATGGATTAGAATATTTAACGGAAGAAGAGATACAAATAAATAAATTAGCAGAAGACTATATATACAAACAGATAGCGTACGAGATTATAAAACATAAGTTTAATGTTCAAGAATATATAGTTAGAAGAATTAAAAACGAAGCTTTTGCTTCTATGAAAAACATGAAGATCCGTTTAATGGACATACATCCTTTTGATCTGATTCAGACCCTAAAAGGAAGAAATAAATGGATTAAGTAATGAAGTTTAAAAATATCTTCAGCTCCGGAAAAATGAACAAAGACCTGGACGAAAGGCTTGTTCAGAAAGGAGAGTATCGTGATGCTTTAAATGTAAAGGTTTCAAACTCTAGTGGCTCAGATGTTGGATCAGTAGAGAATGAAATCTCTAATGCCGTGCTATCTAGTTTGAGCATGGGAAATAATCCTGTTTGTATTGGATCTGTAGCTGACGATGTTAATAATAAAATATATTGGTTTGTAAGATCTGACTTAGGAAGTTATGTTTGTGAATATGATTCTGACAACAATGCGTCTTCATTTGTTTTAATAGATACAAGAACTGGGCACAATAATGTTTTAAATTTTACAAAAACTAATTTTATTGAGTCAAATATTCTTATAGACATTGACAATAATAAAAGATTTTTGTTTTTTACAGATGGATTGAATCCTCCTAGGCGGGTTGAAATTGATTCTGCCAAGCTTATAGACGGAAACGATTTTGATAAATATGACATAGATGTTATACAAAAACCACCATTATACCCGCCAGTCTTAACTCTTCAAAGCGCAACAAATGAAGAAAATACTATTGAAGAAAGATTTCTTTATTTTTCCTATAGATATAAGTATAAGCATGGAGAGTATAGTGCGTTGTCTCCTTTTTCGGAAGTAGCTTTTTTTCCTAAATCTTTTTCTTTAGATTTTTCTACCGGACTAAATAAGTCTATGGTAAATGCAAACGGATCAGTAAGCATACAGTTTGATACAGGGTCAAAAAACGTTACAGACGTAGAGATTGTTTTTAAAGAAAGTAACTCTAGTGTTGTGTACGTTGTGGAATCTATTAACAAGGAAGATGAATCTTATGCAAATAATGCTACGCAAAACTTTTTGTTTAAAAACTCAAAAATATACAAAGCCCTTGCAGAAAAAGAGTTGTTTAGGGTATATGATAATGTGCCCTTAAAGGCAAAAACTCAACAACTTATAGGCAACAGGATTGTTTATGGAAATTATGTAGAAAATTTTAACCTTATTGATTCTAATGGAAATAAGGTAAAACCAGACATTAATCTACAAGCTACAACAGCAACAATAACTACGCCTCCTGTTTCAAGTGTAAAAAGTAACAAAGATTATGAAGCTGGAATTGTTTATTTAGACGATTATGGTAGAGCCACAACTGTTATTACATCTCCCCAATCTAGCACAAATATTCCGTTAAGCAATCAAAAGCTACAAAATAAATTGCAGGTAACAATAAATCACCTGCCTCCTGCTTTTGCAAAAAAATACAGAATATATATAAAGCAAAGCAAAGGAAACTATGAAAGTATATCTCCTGCGATATTTTATGAGGAACAAGAAACAGGTTATGTTTATGTTCAGCTAAATGGCAACGATAAGAACAAAATAAAAGAAGGGGAATTTCTTGTAGTAAAAGCCGACTCTAGGGGTGTTAAAACAGGTCTTGTGGAGACTCAAGTTTTAGAGATGAAAGAACAGGGCGTTAACTTTTTAGAAGATGACACTTACCCAGGAACCGGAGATCCTCCAATTGCACAGCAGCCAGGGTTTTACGCTAAATTTAAACCAAGTGGATATAGTCTTTCTATAGATGATTTTGTTAGAACAGAACATACTGACTATGATGATTCTAGTAATAAAAGAGACAACCCTTTAAATATTCAATTTAACTCCTCAGTAGTTGAAGGCCCTTTTTATTATGGAACAAATGGAGCTGTAACCGACGTTACGCTTGCTGGAACATACACTATATCTGAAGAGTTTGCTAGAATTAGAATTGAAATTGATGGAATAAATGTAGATGTTAATGGAAATGGTTCTTTAATAGTTGATACATTCCAATGGTCAGTCGACACTCTTGATAATAATAGCACAAACACTTTAAGCGCAACAAATTTACCCATAACCCCAGGAACCCCAATAGCTCTTACTGGATCTGGATTGACAATTGATTTTGCTGCTGCAACAGGGCACACGATAGGTGACAGATGGATGTTTAACGCTAGGCCTTCAACAATAAATGCTCTTTACACCAATACAAGCGAGAGAGAACAAAGAGCTTATTCTCAATTTAGAAGTTTTCCTCAATCCGAAGAAGAAATACCTTTAGGAACAATAATAAATTTTACATACGATGAGTACAATAGGGGGACCCAGTATATAACGCATGAATTTGTAGTTAATCAAACATTCAAAAACCTAGAAGAATGGTATCATGAAAGCGGAGCCAAAGCAATATTAAATCCTGATATTCCTGAAAACAGAATATTTTTCTTAAGAGGGACGTATGGATCTAGTCAGTCTCTTATAGACAACTCTTTGACTAGTGATCTTTTAATGGTTATAAAATCTAAGTTTCAACAAAATACATCTACAAATAAAAGAGCTAAAGTAGATAACATATTTGTTTTATTTACAAGACAGACAACTGACATAATAAATTTAGAAACAAAACCAGAAACAATAAACTCTGAGATATTTTATGAGCTTCCGGCAACATACAATATAAATAGTCAAGGGTATCACGAGGCCCCCGCTGGAGGCACAACTCAAACAGATTCAACTCAAGCTACTTTCGAGCTTCCGTTTTTCAATTGTTTTTCATGGGGAAATTGTGTTGAGTCATATAAAATAAAAGACGATTTTAATGCTAAGTTTTTTGAGCCAGAAAATAAGCCATCATCAAACTTGAAGGATTATAAGCAAAATAACAGAACAACTTCACTGACTTACAGTAATGTTTATGATCAAACAACAAAATACAATGGATTAAATGAGTTTAATCTGTCTACCGCAAACTACAAAGATATGGATGACTTTTATGGAAGCATCAATAAGATTGTAGGGAGAGAATCTGACCTAGTTGTATTTCAAGAAAATAGAGTTTCTAAACTGTTGTTTAACAAGAGTGTTTTATTTAACGCCGATGGAGGCGGAAATGTTGCTTCTAGCACAAACATCTTAGGACAAGATATTCCTTATCTTGGTGAATATGGAGTTACATCTAATCCTTTTGCTGTAGTAATATGGGGCGGAAGAATATATTTTGTAGATGAAAGAAGAAGGGTTATTTGTAGACTATCTCAAGATGGCATAACACAAATATCAGACTATGGAATGCTTGATTGGTTCGGAGATGCTTTGAGAGTGACTCCTGATGTTATAGGGGGGTATGATCCAACTGATCGCTCTTATTCATTATCACTTCGTGGAGCTCAAGAAGAATGGAGAGAGGACGAAGTAGAGTGTGAAATTTTATATGATAGCACAGATACGGATAGCGACGGTACTGTTGACTCTATAGATACAGATGACGATGGTGACGGGGTGCTTGATACCGTAGACGCATTCCCATTAGATTCAACAGAGAGCGTAGATACCGATGGAGATGGTATTGGAGATAACGCTGACACTGACGACGATGGGGATGGAGTTGATGACGCTCAAGATGCATTCCCCCTAGACGCTACTGAAACAACCGACACAGACTCAGATGGAATAGGAGACAATACTGATACCGACGATGACGGCGATGGTGTTTTAGATGTTAATGAAGGTGACATGGATGGAGATGGAGTTGATGACAACAACGATACTGATACTGACGGAGATGGTACACCTAACTCAACAGACACTGACGATGATAACGATGGGGTGCTAGATGGAAGCGATGCTTTACCAACAAATCCTAATGAGTCTGTTGACACTGATGGAGATGGCATAGGAAATAATCAGGATACTGACGACGATGGCGATGGGGTTTTAGATACACAAGATGCATTCCCATTAGATTCTACAGAAAGTGTTGATACTGACGGTGACGGGATCGGCAACAATACCGACACGGATGACGATGGTGACGGAGTTCTCGATTCTTCTGACGCATTCCCATTAGATTCTACAGAAACGGTAGATTCTGATTCAGATGGCCTTGGAGATAATGCAGACCCAGACGATGATAATGATGGAATAGCAGATATAAATGAAGTCGATAGCGATGGAGAGCCCCCTGTAGATGATATAGATACTGACGATGATAATGATGGAGTTTTAGATGTAAATGATGCTTTCCCATTAGATCCTACCGAGACAACCGACACAGATTCTGATGGGACCGGTGACAACGCTGATACAGATGATGATAACGATGGAGTGTTAGATACAGCTGATGCATTTCCTTTAGACTCTACAGAGACTGTTGACACAGATAGTGATGGAACTGGTGATAACGCTGATACCGATGACGATAACGACGGTGTTTTAGATGTAAATGACGCATTCCCGTTAGATGCCAACGAAACAACGGATACAGATGGAGATGGGGTAGGAAATAACGCTGATTTAGATGATGACAATGACGGTGTTTTAGATTTACAGGACGCTTTTCCTTTAGATTCAACTGAAACTATAGATACAGATTCTGATGGCATAGGAAATAATGCAGACACAGATGATGACGGAGATGGAGTTGCTGATTCAAGCGATGCATTCCCGTTAGACTCAACTGAAAGCGTTGATACAGATAGCGATGGAACTGGTGACAATGCGGACACGGACGATGATAATGATGGAACACCTGATACGTCAGATGCATTTCCACTAGATGCGTCAGAGACAACTGATACAGATGGTGACGGAACAGGCGATAATGCAGATACAGATGATGACAATGATGGCACTCCAGACTCTTCTGATGCGTTTCCGCTAGACGCAACTGAAACTACAGACACTGACAGTGATGGTGTTGGGGACAATGCTGATACTGATGATGACAATGATGGGGTACTTGATAGCGCAGACGCTTTTCCTTTAGACGCAACCGAAACTACAGATACAGATTCTGATGGTATCGGAGATAATGCTGATTTAGATGATGATGGAGATGGGATAAGTGATGCTTATGAAACACAGCTAGGAACAAATCCTTTAGACAGCACAGATACTCCAACAGATACAGATTCTGATGGCATACCAAACGCCATAGATACAGATGATGACAATGACGGGACTCCAGATACCAGCGATGCTTTCCCTCTTGATTCTACAGAAACAACAGATACCGATGGAGATGGTACGGGAGATAACGCTGATACAGATGATGATAATGACGGAGTTCCAGATGCAGATGAAATAGCTGCAGGAACAGATCCTTTGGATAGTACTAGCACGCCTCCGGACACAGACGGAGATGGAACTCTAGACTATTTAGATACAGATGATGATAACGATGGGGTCTTAGATGTGAATGACGCTTTCCCACTAGATGCCTCTGAAAGCGTAGATACCGATGGAGATGGTATTGGTAATAATGCCGACACGGATGATGATAACGATGGGCTAACTGATGCTCAAGAAGCAACAGCTGGTACAAATCCATTGCTTGCTGATACAGACAGCGACTTTATAGTTGACTCTGTTGACCCTGATCCTTTAGATTCGTCTAATCCAACAGTGAGTGATACTTCAGGTGGAGGAAGAAGCTCTTCTTGCACTACGCCAGAAACGCATCATTACTTTCCAAATTCTGGGAGCCTCTACGGAACAGGCAGCCAAGCCCATGACTACAGACTTAATGGAGACCTTTTTAATCAGAATATTAGTCAGACAGATTCAGATTTATCAATAATCCCCCAAGCGTCTTCGGCAATTACATTATCAAATAACACAACCTTGTCATCTGTTAATTTAACAGACGCCCCTAAATTTAACGATGGCGTTAACGGAAACTCTACTGGAGTGACATACAATGACAGGTATATTACAAAAGCAGCGGCTGTAGCTGCAGGTTACACAATAGGAATAATGAGAAACTCTGATGAGTCTGTAAAGCCTTTGACTGGTCAAAGTGTAAATGATATACCTAATGATGCAATACTAATAGCACACACTACTGATCTTGGAACAAATCCAAATACTGGTTTTCCAGCACCAAACAACGTAAACAGTGCGGTTGCAATATGCGTGCCTATAGGATTTACAGAAATTACAGTTTTAAGATCAGTAAATACTAATTTACGAGACACAAGTTCAAACAATAATCAATTACATCCAGCTTTATTAACAACATTGTCGACTCATTGCGGTGACCTATGGTTTGAGGTTGTCGGAACCTTATCATCTAATCAAACTGCATCACCAGCCGGTCAACAGTCTTTAACTTTTCCACAAGTAACCGCCTATACTAGCAACAGCCAAAAATTTGGATCAACAGCCGTTCCAATGTTTGGCTCTAATGGATATAGTTTTACAAGCGGAAATGATTCGTTTAAGGTTGAGGGCATTACATCTATATCAGGTGGGTTTACTAGTTTTAACAGTAGACTTGGACCACTGTTTAGACAATTTAACTTTAATCAAGAAACAATTAAAATCCACACATATTATAATACACTTCCCCCTGTCACTGTAAATATTAAAAACAGAGATTTTGGACAAACATACAGCAATACAGCTCAAATAGTTGCTTCAGCACCATCGGGAGATATAGGGTCTGGAATTACTATTGACTCAAATGGAAATATTTTAGTGACCTCAATGGGTAGTACAACTTACGCTTCTTCTGTTTCTCACCCTGACGATTCTTCTATTGTCATAGGAACAGGAAGTAATTTTAAAGCTCAATTTATTAAACTTGATACATTAGGAGATTTAGAATGGGAACTTCAAAGAACAGGGTCTGGGAATAATAATAATTATCCAGCTACTACCGGTAAAACAGAATCTAGTCCTGGATCTAACAGTACTACAGGATCTGCACTGCCTTTCAGTCAATGGGGTGATACTACATTTATAGCAAATGGAACTTCTACTTTAAATAACAATTCTGGGTTAGAGCTTATAGGTGGTTCTTTCTTTGATAAATTTGCTAATATGACCGGAACTGTAGATGCTACAATTACAATAATAAAAACTGTCATAGATTTTGTACCAAAATATGGATTGTTAATTACAACAAGCAGCACCCCACCTACTATTTCTAGTGCGGTTACGTCAATATTTTACAAAAGAGTCTATTTTAACAACACGCTAGAACCATTTGTTGGTAAAACTTTAACTATTGACACTACAATATCAGCCTCTGGTTCTTTTACAGGAGATCCTCAATACACAAGGTACGATTCTTATAATAATCAAAATACGTTTGTGTTTTTAGGATTTACTTCAAGCAATTACACTGGTTCTGGATGTTTAAATACAGGGGATTCGTACACCATAAGTGCAACAGACGGTACGACTTCTTTTTCTGGCACTTGGCAGATAGTTAGTAATTTAACAGGACAGGGACATGCAATGACTCAAAGGCCTACTAACATTTGGAGCTGTGGATCTGGTGGAAGTTCTAATGCCCTAGCTTTTAATAGCACTAGCCAGCAGTATTGGCACATATCAAGAGTTGATGCAAATGGAGTTGATCATAGTGCAGCGATGAATGTATTATCAAAAACGATTGGGGGTAGTACAACTAATCCAAATTATTCAGGCAATCAACCAACAATAACGTTTGGTTAGATGTAAGGCAAAAAGATATAGATATGAAGTATAGATCAGGATATAAAAAAGTTAAAACTTTAAGAAAATATGTTAATGGACGGCCTACTAATATAACCAAAGCTAACGTATCTTCAGACACCGATTATATTGAAAAATACCTGTCTGACGAATGCCCTGTTAATACGCTTCCATCTGGAATAACTGTTACACCAACAACACCATCTACTCAGGCATACAGAAACCCAACAGTTACTGGGGCAAACAACTATACAGTAAGCTTTAGTGAGTATGTAAATGGATGGACATCTTTTCACTCATGGATACCAGAGTCTATGGTCAATATGAATGGAGATTTTTTTACATTTAAAAGCGGTCAGCTTTACAAGCACCACGCAAATAATGCCAATAGGAATAATTTTTATGGAGTAACGTACCCTTCGGAGTTAGAGTTTGTATCTAATGACGCATCAGGAGATGTTAAAATGTTCAAAACCATAGAGATTGAAGGAGACACTAAAGATTGGGACGTAACAGTTGTAACAAACTTAGATCAAGGGCATATAGACAAAAGTTCTTTTGAAAAGAAAGAAGGGTTTCATTATTCTTACATAAGAAGAGATGCTACGGATTTAGTCAATACCGAGTTATTATCTGTTCAGGGAGTTGGGATGCTTATTAGCACTACAACAAATGTTTACAATTTTACCTCAGTTCCTTCTGAAATATCTGTAGGAGACTCTCTTTATAAAGCTACATCTGGTAGCTATCAATTAATTGGAACTATATCAGGAATGACAGGAACGTCTATAACAACAAGTGCGTCAGCAGTCACTCCTTCTGTAAACGATTTTATATTTGGAGCTAAGTCTCCTGTAGCGGAATCGTATGGTTTAAAAGGTTATTTTGCAAATATTAAGATATCAAATACAAGTAATTCTAAGGTTGAAGTTTTTGCTGTAAATTCAGAGGTTTCGAAAAGCTTCCCTTAATATTTAGTATATTTGCATTAATGAAATTTAATTTAAGAACAGTCTCTGGAGAGGACTATGATAATGTTCTTTTAAAATGGTGGAAAAACTGGGGATGGGAAGCACCACCCAAGGATTTTTTACCAGAAACCGGACTAATTGTGTCAAAAGGTAATATTGATATTTGTGCAGGGTTTCTATACCTTACAAATTCTAAGGTTGGACTGACAGAGTTTGTGGTTTCAAACAAAGAATATAGAGACTCAGACAGAGGAGAAGCTTTAGACTTTCTTTTAGATTGTATTCTAGAGCTAGCAGATGAAAATGGATGTAAATACGCTCATGTTATTTTAAAGAACAAGAGCCTATTAAGAAGATATAAAAGGGCTGGATATATAGAGTCCGATAAAAACGTTTTAGAATTAGTTAAAGCATGGCAATAGCAACTGGAACAGCGATAGCGTTAGGAGTGTCAGCAGCAGCAGGGGCTGCTACCGCAATATCCGGAGCGGCTAGAGCTAAAAGAGCAAAAAAGGCGCTACAAAACTTTAAGCGTCAAGAATTATCACAAACAGAAGGATTAAGAGTGTCTACATTAGGGGCTGAGTTACAAACAGAAGCAGCCTTGCAAAGGCAGGCTACAAGCGTTGATGCTCTACAGGCTGGAGGTGTAAGAGGATTAGTCGGAGGTCTCGGAAGAGTTGAGGCGGCCCAGGGACAACAACAAAGACAAATATCAGCAGACCTGGATAGACAGCAAATGCAAATAGAAAGGATGCAGTTTCAAGAGGCTCAATCTTTAAGACAGATGCAGGAATCAAGGGAAAATTTTCAGGTAGGAGCTTTAATGTCAGAGCAACAAGCTGGACAGCAAGCTGTAACTGCTGGATTAACACAAATAGGAAGTGCTGCAATGTCTGGATTAACATCAATGGATTCAATGCAGGCAAAGGAGCCCACGGTTAGACCAAAAAATTTGACGACTGCTGTACAATATGCGACCCCTCCACCACCGCCAGCATTTTCTAACAAAGGATTTTCCCTTGCGGACATGTCACAACTTAAAGCAAGAAAAATATAATGGCAGCAAGAGATTATGTAGCGGGGTTTCAGGTAGCAGGCGGAGGAAAAGCTAATGTTGTTGATCTTTCAGCAGCAGCAGCAGGTGTCGCCGCATATGGGTTGGAACAAGCTGAAGAAACCAGAAAAAGACAAAAAGAGTTTGATGAGAATAGAGCGGCATTCAAGAAAGAAATGGCTGATACTTACGATCAATATGTTCGTGAAAATAACTTTGATGACACAGGTATTTTAGACTATGACGCAGCAACAGAAAAACTTAGGAATTCAATAAAACAATCTCATTTAGAGACAGAGTATCTTTATGACCAAGGCACAATAGACGAGGCTGAAGTTAGAAGAAGAAACAACGAAATTAAAGGTCAGGTTGGTGAGGTTAAGAACCTTTCAGCAGACATAGTGGCTTACCAGGAAAAAGTTCAGAAATTAGAGGAAGAAGGAAAGGGAAGCGAGGTCAATGGCTTAAGAACAGATATTCTTGAGGCATTTTCTGAAAACTTTAATGTTGTTTCTACCGCAAAAGGATTACAGTATCAAACTGTTGTAGATGGAGAGGTTAAGGGAATAAATGCTGGTGAGTTCAAAAGAATACTAAATGCTGAACAAGGCGTAGATATAGAGAAAGACCTAGACGATCTTGTAAAACTTGGAGGCCTTGAAGAAAAAATAGAAGGCTTTGGGCGTAATGCAAAAAAAGTAACTGAATACCTTAGAGGAAAAGAGGGTAACGCTTTGTTGAAAACAAGAATAGATCAATGGAGTGCTTCAGAAAAGTATGATTACATGTTGAAAGCTGGTTTAGCAACAGATGACCCTGCGATTGCAAAAGAGGGGGGAATAAAGCTAATAGATGGCGCTTCAATATTTAAAAAAGAAGTTAGTGAAGATGAAGATCAAGCAATCGCTGACCACATGGAAAAAGAGTTAACTAATAGGCTTTTATTTAAAGGAAAGAAAGAGCTTTATGACGACAAATATACTTTACAGCAAATTAAAGATAGAAATGCGTCTAATAGGGCTAATAGAGCAAAGAAGTCATTAACAAAATCAGCAGATATTATTCAAACAGACGAAGGCTCTGGGGATAAGCAAAGAGTAAGGGAGGTTTATTCAGTAGACGGAAAGGGCATTCCGGTTGATTATTTAGTACAAACTCCAGGAAATAATATTAGTAGAGCAATGATGGATAGTATTGAGGGTATTCCAGGGGGAACACCTGTGCCGTTTGATGCCATAAAGAATACTAAATTTATAATGGAGAGAGGAGATATAGACACGGGGCTTATCGAAATAACTCTTGGTTATGACTATGATATTCCAAAAGAAGATGACAACTCTTTAGTTGAGGCAATAGGAAGGATGAGTGATGTTAAAAGAAGACAGAGTATAAGAAAATATGGTAAAGAAGCGGGGCTAGGGGATAGCGAAATACAAGCAATAGCTGATGACCCGCAAAAAGCAGTTAGCTTTTTAGCCGAAAGAGCTCCTAAAAAAGGATCTGCTACATTTAAATATGTGCCACAAAACTTGACTGAGTATAATAGAATTTTAACAAACACAGGTAGAAACCCAATATCTGATGCAGACTGGTCAAAACATGTTTCTGCTGTTAAGAGTAAGCAAAATTGGGCCAATAAGAAATTCTCAAGAAACCAATAGTATGACTGATCCAAATCAAAACGGCGCTACCGTAGATATAAATCAAGAGGCACTAACATTGGCATATGATGATGCTTTTGATGGAGGATTTGTAGGCACTCAGGCTGAGTTTTTTCAACTTTTATGTGAAGATGAGCAAGCTCAGGGTTGGTCTTTTGAATCCGCTCAATTAGGAGGTTTTGAAGGTTCTTTTGATGATTTTAAAGAGTTGTTGTCGTTGCCTGATATAATTGAAAAGGTTGATAGTGAGACACCAAAAGAGGATGATGAAGTAAAAAAAAAAGATACGTTTGGACCACTTTCGGAAGAAGATACGAGATCTTTATCTCTCGAGTCTGAGTTTTCTTCGGCAGACCCCAACTTTAGTATAGAAAAGTCTATTGGTTATATAGAGGAGTACAAAAAAGATAAGTATAAAAAAGCAATTGAATATTTTAAAGATGCTCGTCCAGACTTAGACTTTCCAACAAAAGAAGAATACTATGGAGTTGGTAAAGCTCCAATGCTAACTGAAACTTCAGAATACAAGGATGCAACTGACATTTCTGCTGACGAAAAAAGAGTTAGAGAAGAGCAAGCGAAAATAGCACAAGAATATAGAGAAGGCAAAAGAGAGTTAACTCCTCAACAATCCTTAGTAAATACATTACACAACTCCCTAGGGCAGCTAGCAACTGTTGATGATACTTTTAGATACATGTATGGTGTTGTAACCAATGACATGAAACAAATTGGATTGGCAGAAGCTGAAATGGAAAGAATAGACTCCATGGCTCAACCAACAATGGAATTTACCGACGGCGCTAGCCTCACGGAGGATCCAGCAAAGTTTGCTGCTGCTGTTGTTGATGGTTTTTCTGGATTTGCAACTTCAGCCTTAATATATAGCCTAACAGGTGGTCCTTATACCATGGGAATTGGTTTAGCAAGTGATATGATAGCAAGGTCTATTAGGGATTTCAATAAAACAAAAGCCGAGGCAAACAAAACAACTGTAGAAGAATTGCATAAAACCGGAGAGTTTGAGGTTTTAATACCTGGATCTATAGGAGTTCTTGCTTATAAATTAGAAAAAGTAGGTATAAAGGGTGTTGGAGAAGCGATTAATACACTAGCAAAAAAGGGTCTCAGTAAACTTGCTAAATTATTAACGTTTGGAACTTCTCAATTTACAGAAGGAGCTACTGAATTTGGTCAAAACATTTTAGAAGACATAAATAATTTTTTAGCTAGCATAGATAATGAGGAAAGTAAAAAGATATACAAGGGAAGGCCAGATTTATTAGCTGAAGAAATAGGAAAAGAGTTTGTTAAATCGGCTGCATCTAGAGAGTCCAAGGAAGCTTTTTATAAGGGGCTTGCTGGAGGTGCGGGCGGAACTACTTTAGGTTCGGCTTATAATAAAGTTATGTCTGTTACTAAATCCAAAAAAGAAACAGATAAACAAGACGACCTAACAGAAAGAATATTAGACTTAGAAGCTATAGAAAGAAACCCATCGCTTAATGAGTCAGAAAAGGAAGGTATTAAAACATCTAAAGATGCAGCACTCGAAGAGTTAAAAAGAATTCAAATAGAGGCTGAAAAAATGGCTGAAAACTACAGCCAAGAGCAAATTGATGAGTTTGTACAACTCAGAGAGGAACAAGTATCCTTAAACAATCAGCTCTGGACAACAGAAAACTCTAAGAACCTGAATAGAGAACAGAAGGATAAAGTTATACAAAACCTCCAGGATAAGTTTAAAAAAAATGTATCCAGGGTAAAGGAGATTCAGAAGGAAGCAATAGAAGGGGCTAAAACAAAAAAAGAAGAAGCTCCTAGTCAACCAGCCCAAGAAGAAGTGTTGGTTCAAGAGGAGGCTGATTCTAAAGGTAGAGTTTTCAAAAGGTACGCCATTACAACAGAAAAAGATGGCATAAAAACAACAACATATACATTCAATAGAAGCGACAAAGATGCTTCTCAAAGAAACAAATCTAATGTTAAGCCCGAGGTTGCGTTTGGTGAGAGATTTGAAGTAGATCCTGAGTCTGAGTACAATGATCTTATATTTGAAGATGAACTAAAGGTGGTTGGTGTTGAAAATATTGTAGAAAATACTAACCCTAGGTCGGATCAAGTTCAGTATCAAGCAGATGTCGTAGTTGAAGATAAAGATGGTAGCAGAACAACCCTTAAAGGAATAAGGTTAAGGGAGAAAACCCCTCAGCCAATAACTAAGGCAGAATCAGGATTAATTCTTACTGAAGAAGACGGATCTACATTTGTAGAGCCAGAAGGATCTTCTAGATATGCTATTGGTGAAACTCAAAGAACCGTAGCAGTTATTGATTCGTCTGGGAAACTTTTAGGGGCATTTGATGCTAAGACTGGTAAGAAAAGAAAAACCACTGAATCATCAGAGGCTGAATTAATAAATCAGTTTGACTACGATAAAGGAGAGTCTGCCTTTGAAGGTTTAGAGGGGGAAGTAAAGGATCCAAATCAACTTATTGCAGACAGAAGTCAGAATCCAAAAGAAGTTGCAAAAGCATATATTGAAGAGAAAAGTAAAAAACCTGAAGAAAAATCTTCGGTAACAGAAGCAAATTTAAAAGAACTTTTTAAGGAACTAACGGGACTCAAAGGAACTGACTCACAAATAAAAAAAGTAGCTGAACAGGATTCAGAACAACTTATGGAGCCTAGAGAGCCTGCTGAAGTTCAGGAAGAAAGAGAGGGCATGGAGCTTCAGAGGGAGATCATGGAAAAAGAAGGGGTAGAAACAGAGCAAGGTGCTAAAAACCTAATAGAGTCTCTAAAAAAATGGGCAAAACTAGGGCTAAATAAATTTTCTAACTTAAGAAGCAAGATTGGTCTTGATCCTAAAAGAGGAAATGTTCTTATAACAAGACTTCAAGAGGCTTACAAAGGGGGAATGAAATCAGAAACTTATGCAGCATTATCTAGATTTCAAAACATAGAGACCTTAATAAAAAAACTAAGCAAAAACAACCAAGACAAAGCAAGGGTTGTGAGTGATAAAATACTTAGAGGGGAAAAAGTAACTCAAGAAGAGTTTTCCTCTTTTGAAGAGATATCTAAACTTTCTTCTGACTTTAGAATGGCTATAGACAAACTTAGTCAAGAATTAATAGATTTAGGAATTCTTCCTCCAGATTCAGAGCAAAACATATCTGATAATATAGGAGAATATTTAAATAGAGCCTACTTAGCTTTTACAGATCCAAATTACAAGCCAGACGATATTACTAGACAGAAAGCAAAAAGATTTTTACAAAAAAATCCTAAGGTAATAATTAAACAAGCTAAACAAAGAGCTAAAGAAAAAGGAATTAGTCTTAATAAAGCTATTGCAGAACAGGCTGATGTTTATTTAGATAGCTTGCTTGAAAAAGACGATTCTGGATCGCCTATGTCCAGAGAGTTTAAGCTCAATAAGTCAATATTAAAACAAAAGAAAGGAGTTCCTAAACCTTTAAGGGAATTTTTAGGAGAGATTAAGGATGGTAGGCAGGCGGCTTATATAAGTCACCTTAAATTAGCGAGCCTTGTTAATACAGCAAGATATCAAAAAGGTATTTTAGATAGCGGACTTGGTAAATTTATATATGAAAAAAACGATCCAAATAGACCGCCTGATTCTGTTGAAATAAAAGGCAGCGCTTATGATATTTTGTCTGGATATTATGCATCTCCTGATGTTGTTGATGCCATTATACCAAAACAGAAATCTTCAGTTGAAGGGGCTTTAAAAGTTTTAACTGACCTTAATGGACTGGTAAAAGGATGGAAAACAGTTTATAACCCTACATCGTACCTTAGAAACTACATATCTACCATGGTAATGTTGGCTACAAGAGGTGATCTTTCTATGAAACACTTTATTGATTCTCATAAAGCTTACTTAAATACCTTGAAGGGTAAAAAAGTGTTTGAAGAAAAAATGTTTGAGTATAAAAAAATGGGAATTGTTGGCCAAAACATTGATATTGGTGTCATTAAAAGCGCAATGAGAGACAACGACACAGATATGGAGACTGGTCTTTATAAAAGAATGACAAAAAAAGACGACTCCCAAGAATCAATACTGAGAAGAAGTATAAAATCTATATATAAACTTGGAAAATTAGGCAAAGGCATACAATTTACTGCTGAAAGGATGCAAACAATATTTCAGGCAGGAGATGATATAGGGAGAATGATGGCTTATGAGAAAAGAAAAGAAGCTCACGCAGATATGATGTTTGATAAAACGGTCGAGCAACTTGATGATAGTGAATTACAACAAGTAATGGAAGCCGCTGCTGAAGAAATAAAGGATCAATATAACAATTATGATAGGGTTCCTCCTTTAATAAAAAAGCTCAGTAGAAACATTTTAGTGGGTTCTTTTGTTCAGTTTCCTGCTGAGATGATGAGAAACACAGCAAACACAATAGGGAGTACGGTCACGAGGATGAAGGATAAAAATCCTAAAGTAAGAAAAGACGCTAGGACTAGACTTGCCACATTTTTAGGGGCACAATCAGCCCTAGCTATAGGAACCACATTTTTAGGAGATAGTATCATGGATATGTTTAACATGGACGATGAAGAAGAAGATGAGGTTCAGAGAGCAAAAGATTTGAGAAACGTAGTAGCGCCCTGGTCTAAAAACCACAAAATTATTGTAAGGAAAATGGGCGACAACAAGCTGAGTTATGTAGATGTAAGCGCAAACAATCCTTATAATATGATCTCAAGGCTTATTCAGAAAGTTGGTATAGACGGAATAGGTAATAATGCAGATACTTATGAGGTAATGTTTGATTTTTTTGGACCATTTTTGGATCAAGAAATTTTAATCTCGTCAATTCAAGAAAGCGTTAATGGACAAACCGAGTCAGGTAAACCTTTATTTTTTGATACAGATGGCCCAGGAGAAAAGCTTACTAAAGGAACCGCACATATTCTTAAAGAAATAATGCCTGGATATATGAGGTTTATACAAAGAGTTACAGATGAAGATAAAAGTACCGTAAATGAACTAATATCATTAACCGGATTTAGAACTACAGAGGTAGATCTTGATACATCTTTATATTTTAAAATGAGAGCAGCGTATAGCGATATGCAAGATCTACAAGCCAGCTATAGAATGAATCTTTCAAAAGGAAAAGACACTTATGACGATAGTGCTATAAAATATGGGGAAGCAATAACCAAAGCAAATGAGATTCTTCAGTCCCACATAAGGTTAGGTTTAGATCCTAAGTTGGCTCATCAGCAAATGAAAAAGATGATGGGTAAAAATCAAAAGTTTAGTAATAACGAGATTAAGGCTATAATCTATGGAGTTGAAATAGCTTTTAAAGAGGCTAAAAAATAAAAAGGGACCAAAGTAAATTGATCCCTTTCACCCCAAAAAGAGCTTAGACGTACCCCTACACCTAAGCACACACAAACTTACAATATCTTTTTTAATAAATCAACAACAACCTCACAATCTTTTTGATTCCTAGGCATGAAAAGTACTGGGTCTTGGCCTGTATCCACCAAGTGTTTCTTAAATAATTTCCACCTAATAGGAAATGCTTCGTTTGGATTTCCCTTACACTCTATTATAAACCTCCTTGGCTTCTTGACATCTATAAAGTCTGGAGTGTATCTAATAGGCAAGATGTTTTTGTTTCCTTTGTCTTGTAAAATTTTTTTACCTTTAGTTTTTTCGTAACTTGATGCAGGAAAATTAAAACCCTTAACAACCTCATATGTCTCCCCTTCGTATAAAACTTTTATTTTTTCTCTTTCTAGGGCTTTGTACATATACAGCTCTAACTTGGAAGCGAATTTGTATTGTTTATATGTTACTTTGGTACTCCTGGTGATTTGTTTTCTTTTAGAAAATTTCCTCATTATCTTCTCTTATAGTTAAGATGTCATCAACTCCTAATATTGTATCAAAATAAAACATAGCGTCTTTTTCTGATTTAGCTATGCAGTGTTTTACCTCCTCATTTTTTATCAAGGTGTTTGTTGTTTGAGCTATATACCTATTGTAGTCTCCTATATTATTTTTCCAGAGAATCTCAGTTAGATCCTCATAAAAACCATCGTATTCAGCAATAGCAAACACAGCTTGTAGATCTGTGCACATAAGTTCGTTTGCTTGCCACTGAACCTCTTCAGAAGTGTATGTTGTTACATTCATATCCATGTCCCTACTAACGTTAACATAGTAGTAATAATCTTCATTTTTGTATTTCAAAAGCAGGCTCATCATAAATAAGCTTGCTGAAAGATATTCGTCAGGATTTAGGCTCCTGTTGAAGACTACTCTCTCCGCGTCTGATCTCATCTTTGCTTCTTTCTATATAAAGAATGGCATCCATAAGCTCCTGTTTTAGGTGCTCCATCCACTCAGTCAAAGATAATTCATTTTCATTTAATGTAGTTCCATATTTTTTTATTCCCAGAGAGCTCCTTTTATCGAATTGATTTTTTATACTTTCAACCACCGAATCTTTTTTTAGTAAATCTTGCTGTGTGGTCAGTTGATCAAACTCATGCATCTCGTGGTATTTCTTTATACTATCACTCATTTTTCAAGATTTTATTAAATATCTTAACTAATCCGATTTCTATTACCCTACACAAAGCGTAAAATAAAAATCCTTGTATCATCGCTGTTCCCATATTATTTTATTAAAGAGTCACTCTCTTGTTGGTGTTTAGCCTGATCTTCTAGATCTTTTTTGAGCCTCTCTATAGCTTCTTCATACCCAGGCATTCGCTTTAATGTCTCTAGCGTTCCACTCGTTAGGTCTTTAATTGTTTGGATTTGACCCAGCAAAGCCCTCACTATTCCCCTCAGCTCTCTAACCTCTTTTGACATCTGTATTAAGGTTTGTTCTTTCATTTTTTATTGTGTATTTAGTATATATATAATATAGCCAATAATTAAATTTACGTTTATAATAACTAGGTTCCACTGTTTAGCTATCCAGACTTGAGGAACTAACAAGATCCCGCCGATCACATAAGTTATAGCGCCAATGTCACCATGCTTAAGAAGGTACGGGGAAAGCATTATAAAAGCAGAACCCATATATGCAATCCTCCCAGAAAGTCTTTCGGCAGGGCTTAGTTTTCTTTCTTTAACCAATCGCCTTAAAAACTTAATATGCCAACTCATTGAATATGTTAAAATAAATGAGTGAACCTTGCTACCTGCCCGTGTTCTTTTGAATGTATAAAAGCCTCAACAGCTTTTGGAGAATGTTGATATCCATTTCTGTGGTGCCATGAGTCTGTTCCTGAAGGAGACCTTAAGGCCTCTACCGTAACCCCTATATAGTCTTTAGATATTTTGTGGTGAAGATGATGAATATAAACATAACGGTGCTTTGTTAAGCTCCACATATCTTTAGATTCCTGAGCCATCAACAAAGGAAGGTCTTGCTGTTTGGCCCCATCCCCATGAGTGGTGCCTATCAAAGAGTTCCCGTACTGGTAGTATTTCCTGTGAGAAATATCAGTGTCGAAGGTTATTTGACTACAATTTCTGTACCAAGATTTGATAGCATCTGCTAAAAAGAATCCGTTTTGATAGTCATGATTTGATGGATTATACATTACATGAACATCAGCTATTTTTACCAACTCATCTAAAACGTCTATATAGAGCTTCTTAGCCACTAAAAAGTTGTTGTACCACATTCCATCTGTATCTTGTGGAGTTCCGGCCGTAGTCGTCCTCTTAGGGGTGTCTATGTGGAGGATATCATTACCTGCAACAAAGACTATTTTGTCTATGTTAAAAGATTTAGATTTTTCAATGATTCCAGCCACCCCATCTTTAACCCTTTGGACTGCAATTTGATTGTTGTATTCTTCTCCTGTTTCAAAACTTGAGGCTAGCTTCCCAATGTGTATATCAGCAGGATCAACAACAAGTAAGCAAGCATCAGAATAGCTTGGTCGCTCAATTTTTTCATAATTAAATGTGTGTTTTTTAATATCATGCACATGATCTCTCAACATCTCCTCAAAGGTTGGTCCTTCATTTTTGCTTGGCTTAAATTGTATGGACCAATGTTTATCTTTATTCCAGGCCAAACCTACACTCCCAACGTTGATACCTCTTTCATCACATGCACTAGCTAATGCTGGGTGTTCTTCTGTTCTTTTCTTTTTATGAAAAGCCCTTCTTATGGTTTCAGAAGTTTGATGCTCAGTTCTTGAATCGTCTTTTATGTTGTATTTTTCATGTAAAACCTGAGCTATTTTAGCAAAAGAGTAACCATTTGTTTCTCTCAAAGTGACTCCTTCCCCGACTAATTTATTTAATTCAATCATTAGATTTGGTTTGATTATGTATCCTTTCTATTATTTTTTTTAAATTAAAAAAGGTTTCTTCAATTTTAGATTCGGCATCGGGCAAAAGCAGGTAAAATTCGAGATCATTACACAGTTTAATTAGTTTTCTTACTACATGGTTTACATACTTTCGCCTTGTCCCCTTCATATATCTTTATCTTGATGAATCAAACATTGATCACCAAAAGCGTTGTCTAATTTTTTTATAGACCTATATATAATTCTAGACTTTTTTTTAGTTTCCTGCTTTTCAGACTTTAAGGAATCAGACCCTAGATTAACATACATGAAAGCGTCCAATTGAAGGAGGTTGTCGATTTTTTCTTTATCCTTCATAGTCTTATAAGAAAGCAATTTATCACAAAACCCCTGAACGTCTAGCTCAAATATACTATACTTAGCTCCTCTTAGCCTTTGGTAACGTTTTTGAAAATCATTCATAGGATTCTTTTTGTTAAAATTATAACTTTTTTTTACAAATACCAAAAGTTATCAAGAGGTACGCTTTTTGTGGCTATTATATTGATGCCTATAAAGCCTCCACATTGCTTTAGAACACGAGTGTTTATCATAAGATTCAGGAGATTCAATTGTTTTTATTTTACCATTATCCACATACTCAAATATAACCTTGAACTCATCACCAAAAACTTTAGGGTAGCACCTGATTCTGTTTTTCAAACACCAAGACATAGATTCATAGTCCTCTTTAGTGGGAAAATATTCTTTTGTTTTTATTTTTTTTGGTCTGCCCATATTTTTAATTATAAACCGCAGTGCCCAGAATCACACTCATTAAAATCGTCTTCAAAAAGCTCTCCCTGTAAATTCCATTTCTGAATATCTTCATACTTAATTTTATCTATTCCGTTTCGCCAACAGTCGTTTAAATGTTTAATTCCTTCTTTAGATTTAAACCACTCCATTTTATTTGGGTGCCATTCAAATCTTTTTCTTGCTAATATTAAATTTTGATGAAAGCATCCAACACAATTATTTATCCTTGCAAACCTAACGTTTTTATTTTTCCAGTACTTTTCAATATTATCTTTAAAAATGCCGTCTTTTATGAGAGGATACGATGGTTTTTGCCACTCTATAATACCCCATTTATTTCTAGTTTTTCTCTTGCCAACAATAGCTTTCATTTCTAACAATCCATTTTTATTTAGTTTATCGTTCATATTGGCAGCTCTTCTTGTTTCATTGGCTCTAAACCCTATCCTCATTTCTACTGGCGTATTTATTTTTTTTCTCCACCACTCAAATATTGGTTCTAATTTTAACTGTGTGGTACAATATCTTCTTGTTACGTTCGGTAAACTGCCCGCACTGTCTAAAACCTTATCAAATGTTTTTCCCGTAACCCAAGATATTTTTCTACCTATATGTTGTTCTAAGTCAAGCATTGTATAAATAATTATATCATCTTCTGCGGTGGCAATAAATGGTGCTTGTATTCTGTCCTCTACTTCTTGTATTATCTTTTTATCAGGAAATCTAGATTCTTCGTGTTCTATCCTCACTAAAGCAAATACATCATAGTCTGCCGGATAGTTTGCGGCTATATACGATGAGGTTTTTCCTCCAGATAAACTATTAATTTTTTTCATTAAAAAGGTAATTTATCAATATCAAAAGCTTGATGCGGTGTCATGTTTTTTTCAGGCTCCTGTTCCTCTCTATCAAAAACAAATGATGGAGGATTGTGCCCGGTGTAATATCTTCCTGATGGTATGTGATAATTAAACAATTCTCTTTGTTGCATCTCTCCTTGAAACTTCATTTTTACTTTATGTGTGCAAAATTCAACCTGATTCTTTTCTATAAATTCATCACCCTCCTGTACCTGATCAAAAAATCTATAAATAGAAAACCCATCATGAGCCTGGTTTCTAAAGTCAGCCGACCCTGAGATGTCATAAAGGGTTGGTTTTTCATACACTTGTGCTTCATTCTTCTTCATTTTTGTCGGATGTGCTATCAAAAATATAATAACATTGTTCATTTGTGCAAACATTGTTAATTGAGTTAAAACTCTTTTAATCCTTGATAATTCTGCATCTTTGTTACTATCGAAATCCAATTTGTTAAATGCATCAATCACAAATATGTCTACCCCATAAATAAACATTTGTTCTTTAAACTTTTCCATCAACCAATTCCATGTAGGAAACTTGCCATCTTCTGAGCAGGTGGTATAAAGTCTTTCTTGTGCCCAATCCTTATACCTCTGTATTTCTGCTTTAGATATTCTTGGTAGACCAGCATTATCAATAAAAAAGTTCTTGCCAAAAAACTTTTCTATGAATGTTGTTTGATGAAGAGCCATTGGGTGGTGTTCGGGAGAAAAAAAGCTTGCCTTCATGTTATAATCTTTCATGATATTCATGACGTACCACTCAACAAAGTTTGACTTACCATGAGATGGTATCCCGGTAGCCACAACTAAGTGGCCTCTCATTACAGAGAATATGTTTTTAAGATTTCCAAAGCAGGGGTGTTTAGGATATATTGTAGAAGGCAGTCCATTTTCATGAAGATCCATAATATCATCTATCATGTCATCAACAGTAAATGTTCCACTAGCGGGGTATTTTTTTGATGCGTTTATAGAGGATCTTAAAACATCTTCACCCTCAATCAGATCTCCGTTTGCATCTTTGTTTTTAAAAAGGACCCTCTCACACCGATACCTTCCTAATCTTTGAGCAATCTTTTCAGATACATACTCACCCTTATCATCATTGTCTGTACATATAAAAAATTTATCTACATCTTGTAGGTATTTTTCACAGTTAATCCAAAAGTCATCATTGTCATTGGCTCCGTTTGGTATGCTAATTGTGTTTTCATAACCACACTGATGCATAGCTAAAACATCGAACTCACCCTCAACTATATAAACTTCTTTCTGACCAACTGCTGCGTTCACATTATAAAAGATAGGCTTTGTTTGTGCTGTCTGAGTAAAGTGTTTTCCTCCTGATCTATATTTTTTATTAACTAGAGTGTCGCCTTCAAAGTAATTGAAAACAATATTATTCATCTTTTCTCCAGCTTGGGGCTGAAAGTATACCTCCTCTGAAACCTTTAGATGCTTTAGGGTCCCCTGTCTAATTCCCCTGGACTCACACCATTTTACGATTCCATCAGATAAGTCTGTATAGTTTCTCCATGTCTGCTCAGGAAGTTTATAATCTCTTACAATGCTTTCATTAAGATTTTCTCTTATAGAAATAACATCACAGTGATGACACTTAGCAACTCCCTTGGATATATTTACACTTAAACTCCTGTCTCTTTTATTTTTTCTTTCAGGCCCACATGAAGGACAAACAACTTTATGTTGACCTGAGGTTTTACCTTTCAAGTCAATCGAGGACCACTCTATTGTTTGTATCATAGTGCTGGTTTTTTATATTGATATATTTGCTTTCCATTCATTCCTTTTCCTGTAGACTTCTTGTACCACCTTATAAAATACTGCTTGTATTCTTTTTCTGAAATGTGAGTGTATCCATTAACAGAAGCGTGGTTGGTAAAGTTTTCTATGAAATCTTTAAACTTAACGTCATTAAGAAGAAAATTCCTTTTAACTGCCTCAACCCATTTAACATTTGAAAGACAAATTTCTTGAACCCTATCTATTTCTATTAAATTATTATCATTATTATCATTATTATCATTATTGTTTGGTGTTAGAAGGGTGTTAGAAGGGTGTTGATAGGGTGTTGATATGGTGTTATTCTTTGCATCCCTACCCTGGTAATCATTATATTTTACAAGGGTTACAAGCAACCATCTGCGTGTTGGATTTGTGACAACTTCTTTGGTGTCTTTGAGTTTTTTTATTGCGGTTCTCACCTCTTGCCTTGATAACTTTAAATCATGCGCAATACTATCGTAAGATGTAGCTAAAGATCCCCTAGGAATTATCTTCCCCTCGAACTTGTTGTCTTTGTGGTTGGCCTTCAGCAAACAATGAACGAAGACTCGAAAAACGTTCGGGTTTTTGTACCATTGCCAGGTCAGTATTTTTCTGTTTAATTGTATAAATGAACTTTTCATCTGTTATAAATCTTTCTCTTAATAGGGTTGGTAGTTTATCTATGATTTCCATGAGATAGTTGGCATTGTAAACCAGCTCTGCATTCATGGCTTTTAATTCATCAAAATCATTAGGAAGTGTTTCAACTAAGTGAAATCCTAACTCTTCTTTTGCGTGTTCTCTATAAGATATCTCTTCAATCTTCAAAAAAGAGTCAATAAGGGTTTTGTCTTTATGAAAATTTAAAAGATTATCCATTGTCTTGACTGCGTGAAGAACCGTTGCATGATCTCTATTAAACATTTTACCAACCTTATCAGAGGATATGTAGGTAAATTTTCTCATACAATACATTGTAAGCTGTCTAATTTCAACGTAAGGCCTTTTCCTTGTGTGTTTATTTTCAAGCGGATTATAACCCGTCACACTCTTGACCGCATCTATTATTATGTAAGGGTCTATTTTTTGTTTTTTTAGTTTCATTTTAATTAAATTATATAAGGGAGCCGGAGCCCCCTTATGAATAGTGATGATAGTGATTAGAATGGTAAATCACTTGTTTGTGCTTGACTTTCCTGCTTTGGAGCAGTTTTATTGCCATCCTTGTTGTAGGGCTCACCAAACTTTAGCGAAAGATATGTCGTTCCGCTTTTTGTTTGGCTAATCCATCCGGCAGCATCAAACTCTTTGCCGCCCACAGTAGCACTTCCTTTGTAGTCAGGCTGAGTATCTTTTTCTTTATACTCATTTTTGAAAAGACTCCCTGTAAAGTCTTTGTGTTTAAAATCACTCATAATATTAAATTATAGTTCTAGGTATTCGACCGCCTATATTTACAGACAAGTCGGTTAAATAATCCCTGCATATCTCTATGCGCTCATACAATCGCTGAACATCCCCATCGTTGTACTCGATGTGAAACTCCTTTACTCTAAGCTCCTCTGGGATGTCAGCGTACTGAAGTCTTTCGTAGACCTCACTCTCTAATTCATCAGGGACCTCTATCATTCCCAAGTTCCATGATAATCTTCTAACCTCATCCTGTATTAACAAGGGAGGAGTATCCACTAAACAGTAAGCTACAGTTGCTTCTTTTCTTTCTGCAAGAGCCATATAGCCTTGAAGTTGCCAATAATAATGTTTGTTAGGCAAGTCTTCTTCGTGCATTGGAAAGGTGGTGAAATCCCAAGAGGACTTAATATCTATAAGGGTTTTGTCTACAATATCAGGTGTTCCACATATAAAATTGTTCTCATAAAACTTTTCATTTTTTTGAAAATGAATAGACTTGACCCTTCCGTATATTTCTATAGACTCATCCTCAACCTGTTTGCCTTTGTCTAGATACTTAGATTGGATGTCAGTAGTTTTACCAAAGACAACCTCCTTATGAATTTCCTGCAGATATTTTTTAGTTGTGGCTGAAAGTAAATCCTTTTTATTTCTTGGACTCACCATTAGTTTTCCTAAAGAGGAACATCTAAACAAATAGTCTTCAAAGTTTAAAAATTTCATAGTTTTTTATTTAGAGTCCAAAATCAGAATTATCATTTGTTTGAGATTGTACCTTGTGATACTTGCCCGACTGCTGAAGAGATCCGTTTCTTTTTGTTGTTTTGTTTGCATCGTCATCTTCTGCCTCTAAAAGCAGTAGAGACTGAAGGCCATACCTCCTGTAGTAGGTAATTTCAGACCCTTTCTCTTGTGGCTGTTGTCTTATAATCTTCAAGCCCCTCATGTCTTCAGTATTTTTGAAGTTAGGGAAGATTTCTCCGGTGTCGTTGTCCATAACAACAGTAACAACATGGTCATCAACGATTGGTTGAAGAACAGTCAACCCTATCTCCTTGCATAAGGGCTTTACTTGCGCAAGGAGCTGGTTGATGTCAGCATAGTTGCTGTTATAAAATGGATTTTTCTTACTCTTTCTTAGTTTTTCAAGTGAAGCTATAAGTGTAGCTACCTTCTGTGCTAATTTTGGTGTCATAGGATTCTTTAATTTGATTAAGTGTTATTAGATTTAATTTTTCATACATCGCTACTGTGTCAAGTAGGTCTGTTACATGCTTTCTATCCGTTAAACCATCGCTTTGTTTTGATTTTTTTAAAGCGTTAGTATATTTACACGCATTAGCAAGCATTTTCAACCCATTTTCATAGGCGTACCACACCGCATAGGTGGGCATAATATTATAAATGTCAGATCTAGTACCAAACATCTCTAGTCTCTTGCCTATTAACTCTAGCTTAAGTCCTGGAGCGAAAATAGCTTTACTTCCATCCATAAATTCGTGTACTAAAAAGTCTAAAGAAGCCTGGCTCCATATTGACTCTAACATATACTTTCTTTTCTCTAAATTTAAAATATCTTCCATTTAGTTATATTTGTTTTAAGTATTCTCTTCTTTTAAGAAGAAGGATTCCTCTGTTTTCAATCTTTGTTTGCATTTCTTCTCTCGTTATCTTGTGAAGTGCCCTGCTTAGGGCTAGCTGAGGTATCGAGCTGTGAAGTTCCATCATTTGGTCCACCACGAAATTTTTGTGTTTTCTCAGCTTTCGAGATTCTTTGATCATTGTGCTTATTTTTTGTAACATTGTTTTTTCTTTTAGTTTCTAAATATTCCTCCTCCATCCAATGAAGGGCAACTCTATTTGATTCTTGGTACACATTTGCCCAGCTATCAAACAGTTCTTCTACTAATGATTTTGATTTTGGCATGTTATTATATTTAAGTTTTTTAGTAGTTCTTTGGTCTTGCTCCACCAAAGGTGATATTTATATTTAATATTAAGTTTTTTTTGGTTGAGCGTTGTGTATCGGATAACACCATCATGCCCCTTGTGGGACATGACGATGATACCGGTTGGAAGTCTTTTAAACTTCTGCATTCAAGGCTTTTAACTCTTCCCTTAATGCATCTGCATATGCACCCTTGAGTGCAATGATAAAACCAGTGTTAAATGCGTTTAAAGGCATCTCTACGCGTAAATTTCCCCAATAATACACAACTTTTCCGTTAAGTACTGAAATGTTTTTAGGTACTATTTGAACGGTTTCCTTTTCTTCATCTATAACACTTGGTTTGGAAGGATTCAAATGTCTTTTAATTGTTTGTTCAGTAAGATGCTTGCCAAACTTTTGAAAAAACATTTTCTTGATTGTTTCAACATCAGTTTCCTTAATGTTGCCGAGGAATTCTTTGCCCTGAAAGGACATTCTACCTCTGTGGTGTTTAATTTTAGTCATAATAAATAGAGTTTTAATTTCCGCTAATTTAAGTTGGTTTAGCGAATTAACCAAATATTGTTAACAACTTTTACCATGAAGAAGAATAATAATATTCATCTTCCGGAGTTTTCTTCAAAGAATTTTCGATAGCTTCCTTCGTTTCTCTTAGTGTTTCAAAGTAATACTCATCATAATCCTGTGATCCAAAAAAGAATCCCTCAGAAGCAGGCAACTTCTTCTCTGCTAGCTTTTGAATCTTCTCAAGCTGTTCCGATGTCATTTTGTGGGGCATAAAAAAATTGTATTCTTTAGTGATGCTATCAATTGTTTCACACAAAGATTTAAGTTGGCCTCTGTCAATGTAATACTCTCCGCAGTCATCGTTTCCATCTTGTACGTTCTCTACAAACCATCTGTGAATCCAGTTTGCTTTTCTCCAATAATGAACATCAAAGGTAATAGTATTTATTTTATTGAGGTCGATTGGCTCTCCTCCAACAAATGCTATGCCTGAAAAAAACTTTTCTTTTGGGTTGTGGTCCCAATTCTTAACGTATTTTTTACGTTGTAAGTACATATCTAATCCCATATCTATAATATTGTATTGTTATCTATTTCTAAAAGAATTTTGTAGTCATTAGCTACTTTCCTTAAAAGTATTTCAACATAATACCTTTCATCTGTTTTCATATCTTCAAGCATGTCCATTACATGAAAATACTCGATAGCATCCAACACTTCTTTTTTAGTTACGGAGTGTCGTGTAGGTTTTTTTGGTTGGGGTTTGTTTAATTGTATTACTTTACTCATGATTTAAATAGTTTAAAATTTGTTCATATACTTTTGGAAAATCTCGTGATAATACATTTACGATCTCCTTGTCTGTGTGATCAAAAGACTGTTCGATGTCTACTAAATGCCTAAACAATAGGTCAAGCCCTCTGTCAACTCCTTTTTTTTCGGATCTATCGTGGCTGTCTTCCACCCACTCATCATCTGACTTGATATCAGTTATGATGTTTTTAATTTTAATAAGGTCCATTTAATTAAATTTTAATTGTTATTAATATCTTTCCCGGATGCATTCCCAAATGATGGCCTGATATTCATAGCCTTTGAATCCCACCTTTCTCGCCTCATCTAATAATATACTAGACAATTCATCGTACCTGCTGGGGGTTAGCCCAGACACTACGGTCTTACCAAACATAGCCCTTAACATCCAAACATCTATTGTAACATATTCTTCATTTAATGTCGCAATATTTTGGATGAAAGCATGAGTCTTCCTGCTTGATTTGTTTATTGTTAATTTACCCTGTGCAATTGCAAAGGCCTTGTATTTGTTTGTGTTGAATGTACATACCCTTACATCTTCCGGAGGGGTCTTTTCATGGACTGCCTCAAGTACTCGGCCTGTGTCAAACACATTTCTTTCCCATTTGTTTCGTGGAGATAGTGCAGATAAAACACCTGCTACTGTGTAGGTATCAAACTGTCCGTTCCATCTTTCGGATTTTGATTTTACTATTTCGTGAACCTCAGCATACCAGGCCTTGCCACTATAAATGTGTTTCTCTGTTGCCAAGTCAAAATAATTTCTGAGGTTTTTTCTTACCTTGTTTTTCATGTAAGGGGTAATCTTCTTTAATTTCATTTGATTTTATTTTAAGTTATGTAAAAGGGTTGTTCTATTATCTCAAAGTCTACCTTGTTGTGCAGTTCTTTAGCAATACGCAAGGCATCTTCAAATATATTTACGCCATAGATGTTCCGCCTTGATTTAGCATCTATGATCGTTAGCTCGTTTATTTTTATGTCTATAAGACACCTAACAATAAACGTTCTGTCATTCCTTACCATTGTAAAGGATAACCTGTAATCTGTTGGGGTAATTTTTGCATCTCTAAATGTAGTTTTTAGTTCCATTGGTCGTTATTTTCGTTAAAATCATGTTCTAATTCAAGTTCCCATAGGTTGTTGTCATCATTATAAAAGTCATAAGCATTGTCTAATGATCCATTGGTTCCTATTCTAATTTCCTCTCTTGATGGTATGTGTTGGCCATAGGGGTTGGTAAATGACTGATTGGGTAGGAAGTACATACCACATTCTAAGCCTCTCACAGCCTCTCTGCCGACCGATCCCTCCATTGACCATACATAACCATTATCAATCCATTCTTGCATCATCTTGATGTGTGGGAAGTCTTGTTGTCGTTCTCTAATAAATTTTTCTTTTACTTTCATTTTATTTCAGTTTTAAATTTCTGCTTCAAAACAACAGTAGTCAAGATCAGGATTATCATCAAAGAAGTCCTTAACTTGCTTTCCTAAACAATAGTCAGCATACTCTGATAAATCTTCATTTGTAACATTGTATTGTTTCTGAATCTCATTATTGTAACCATTGTTTTCTTCAAACATTTTGTTTACCCTTTCAATTGAACCCTTATCAATTGAATCTAGTTCCTTGACTATATCATCATACTTATCTCTACTGATTTCATAATCAATATAGCTTGGTTCCACTTCTTCTGCACCAAATCTTGTGTGTGCATCGCTTGATTGTACTGCGAACATAAACTTTCCGTCTACATCGCCATTATAATATCTTCCCATTTTATTTTATTTTAAATTAATTTTCATAGTGTTCTTTATACAAGTTTGCTCGATAACTTATTTCAGCATTTGATATATGAATAGTTGTATCATTGTTTACTTCCACATATAAATCTTCATCTGTAATGTATGCTGAAATGTCATTCATTTCAAACCATTTTAAAGCTAATTCTATTTCTTTCATTTTATTTAAAGTTTATAAATTGTTGGTGTATGTACTCTTCAGGATCAGGACAATGTAAATGTACTTCTGATTTTACTTTACCATCCTCGATGACTTCTGTCATTAGACTTACATCATACCCTGTCGGATCCATGATCGCTATCTCTTTGTTCTTGTTGTCATTGGTATACTCCCATACCATATAGCTATCCCCGTTGTAGGAGATAGCTTTTTCAATGACTTTCGTGTTAACTATTGTTTTCATTTTATTTTATTTATGTTGTTATTCAAAAGTAAGATTGCCAGCATCATCATATACTTGGTCAAGGTATTCATCTTTATCACCATGTTTAAATGGCACAGATGCAATTAAATATACAAATCTATTAACCCAATGAAATCCTTGAGTTATATACATACCCTCATCTCCTTCGACCATAGTCCAAATAAGATTAGGGTTTTGTTTCTTAACATATTCTAAATCCTCTCCATAGGTTTCAAAATACATTGGACTGCCTATCACATTGCCCTCCGTTTCTCCTTCCTGATATTCAGGATTCTCGATATGATTATATATCGGTTTATACTTGTCGTAAAATTTGTCGCTATTTTCTTTCATTTTATTTATATGTTATCTAGGGCATAGTCTACTACCTCATCATAATCATATCCCCATTGATCAAGAATCTCGTAAAGGTTTTTATAATAAAACCTTACTCCCTCTCTCTTTGCTGAATCGTGTAACCAAATTGGATTCTCGCCATCTTCAGCAAATCGCAGTAGGATTGACTTATAAACATTTAGTTGGGCATCACCCTCTAATTTTACTTCTATCTCTCTGGTTTCGCAGTCAGATATTACTTTAAAGTTGTTTTTTGTTAGTGTTGTCATAATTTTAAGATTAGATTAGGTTTGGTTTAGAGGAGTGAAAGGGAACAGCTCACCCCTCAGTTCAAACCAAACAAATTAATAAATGAAAAAAAGTATTTGTTCCCTATGTGGTACGCAGGAGGAGGAACATGACCCTCACTTCATCTCGAGATTCTATTTACCCGTCGGTAATCCTGCGTAGATTGTAATTATTCTTTGCATATTTCGTTTACTTCGTCACATGTAGAGCATCCAAAACCATCCCAATCTCTTTCTGTTAAGTCTTGAATTCTCTCTATTTTCATCTCGATTTCTTCATCATCTTCAAACATATCCATAAGCATAGATACAGTTGTCATTACCAGCTTGAACTCTCCAACATCTCGGATGTCGAGTTTCTCAATTATCTTAAGGGCTAATTGTTCTTTGTTGTTTGTGATAGGTATTGTTTGCATGATTTGTTTATTTTATTGATATAAATTCTTCGTTTGTTTCACTTGTCCATGAGTCAGAGGTTAGGACATCAAAATCTCCTAATTGACCCTTCGATATTATATTAATACCTCTTTTTGTTAGGTAGTCAATCGCTATCTCTTGAACATTATTGAAAGCATACCCATAAGGGATTGTTACTCTATCAGTTTTTTGATATCTGCTTTCTGTTATACTCACTCTCGTTCCTTTGTGTTTGGTTGGTGGTAAATATTTGACTTTAAAGATTCTTTGGTTCGGTACTGTTTTCATAATTAAAATATTAAAGATTAGATACCCCATGAGATATTCTCTGCGCTCATGAGGTTATTGTTGTTTTAAAATGTTGCTTTTGTATCTCTATTCTGTCCACTGACCACTGGACTCGCTAAGGTGTTACAACCAAATAGCTTCGGCTTTACAAGGTGCGGAGATTCGCTACCTATTAAAATGTGCATACTACCGCCTTACACATAAGCGGATTACTCTTGTCAATTATCGAGTGATTCAAAATGTCAATGAACGACTGCGATACACTTTGCTGGGGTGGGTCGTTTGACCTCTTCCCGTTGGCATTGTTGGTGCTGGGTCGTTTGACCTCTTGCACACTGTACCCGTTAGGCGTTTAAAGTCCTCCTAATGGACTTTTGTTGGGTGGGGGGAATCGAACCCCCATAAACACCATGCACCCGATTGAAAGCTTTTAAGCTGCTTTTTTGGTTGACTTTTTAACCCTTTTGGGGGTTGTTTCAACGTTCCACTCGATGCCCTTTATGTCTTTAGCTTTACGCCCAACAACATTAAGAACATGCCAAAACGACCACTTCGTGCGGGGCGTTCCATCCTTGTTGACCTTCTCCTTGTCTTTGGTTAGACTTAAAATGCTCTTGGCATTCATTAAGCGATTAAGTGAAATTTTGACCTCGTGCCTTTTCTCGGTTTCCTCAACGTATGCCCTCAAGGTTTCTAATCCTTCATTGTTTGCATACCTAATGACACCGGACAGACTAAAAACGGACTCTTTAAAATTGTCGTTCGCTTTACTCTTAGCGGTTAAAAGGCTTGATTTCTTGCGTGGTTGTGTAGTAACTTTTTTCATAATATTAAATTTTAAGTTTTTGAATTTGATACAATGATAAAGAGAGGATTTTTAACGATTGCAAAAAATGTAGAAATGTAAATTTTTTTATGTTTTTTGTTTTATTTCTTTATTTATTTGGATTTGTCAATTTTATTTATTATAGGCATTTATCAAGGTTGGGACTATTTGAAAAGCTGGTTTAATTGGCTGGTAATGTTGGGCAGTTGTAATTTTTCCAGCTGGACTCATTTAGGGGGTGTTTGTTTTGGTGTTTGTAATCTTAAAACGTTGGTTGGTTGCTGTCTCTGGATAACTTCCACAGCTTACCCGATTAAACGCACCAAAAGTGTGCAAAAGTCAAAAGTTTTTCGCCTACTGTGGTTTTTTCGTTGGGGGGTGGGGTTTGTAGTTGGGTTTTCTGTAGGATGTCGGGTGTTGTATTATATATATAGCCCAAATACTACACATTTCTAACGGTGGCATAAAAAGTGGACATTAACTATCTACTATTATAGGTATACAGTTATTTGTCACCTTTTCCCGCCACATCTTTTTGTAGTTACATTTATTATCTATAT